>Ga0315279_10000236_pt1 | contig 120164 bp, 95 predicted proteins | sample YL17G06_20_MG_FD_203694 | JGI IMG/M metagenome (GOLD analysis project Ga0315279, IMG submission 203694) | Sediment microbial communities from Yellowstone Lake, YNP, Wyoming, USA - YL17G06_20 | ecosystem: Environmental > Aquatic > Freshwater > Lake > Sediment | place: USA: Wyoming | collected... | reverse complement strand
CGAGCACATCCTCAGAGGTGAGGCTCCGGGCCACGTCCATGGCCAGGCACTCCCGGGTGTACTCGTCCAGGATGTTCAGGAAGCGCAGCACCCGCCCGTCGCTGGTCCGGCCATTCTGGAAGTCGTAGCTCCAGACGTGGTTCCTCCTCTCAGGTCGGAGCCGCACGCAGGACCCGTCGTTCAGCCACAGGCGCCTCCGCGGCTTCTGCCGCTGGGGCACCTTCAGCCCTTCCGCCCTCCAGATCCGCTCCACCCGCTTGTGGTTCACTCTCCAGCCCTCGCGGCGCAGCAGCTCGGTCACCCTCCGGTATCCGTAGCGGCCATATTGGGTGGCCAGACGCACGATGTCCCGCACCAGCCGGGGCTCGTCATCGGCCAGTCGGAGGGCGTACCGCTGCGTCGATCGCGGCTGCCCCAGGGCCCGGCACACGCGACGCTCCGGAACGTGCAGGTCCCCTACCACCCGCTCCACCGTCCGGCGCCGCTTGGCCGGGCTCAAGAGTTTCCCGAGGCCGCCTCCTTCAGGATCTGGGCGTCCAGAGACAGGTCCGCCACCAGCTTCTTCAGCCGGCTGTTCTCCTTCTCCAGCTCCTTCAGCCGCCGGGCTTGGTCCACCCGCAGCCTCCCGTACTCCTTCCGCCAGCGGTAGAAGGTCACCTTGGTCACCTCGATCCTCCGGCAGACCTCCTCCACGTTAACCCCCTGGCTCAACAACACTTCCGCCTCCCGAAGCTTCCCGATGATCTCTTCGGGGCGGTACTGCTTCTGCGCCATCTCTCACCTCCCTGGGTTGGGTTTCTCACGACGATCCAGGCTGAAAGTGTAACACACTACCTGGATCAGTTCCAGACCTTATGATTAAAGGGCAAGCCTCGACGGAATGAAGTATACTTGTTGGAGTCAACGAACCCGATACTTCACAGAAAGCGAGGCTACCAATGATCTCGACAGACTCCCAGCTGGACTTTACCGGTCAGGACATCTACGTGGGCTTGGACATCGGCAAGAAGAGTTGGAAGACCTGCATCCTCACCAAGGACTTGGAACACAAAACCTTCACGCAACCTCCCAACGTGGAGGCATTAGTGGGTTACCTGCACCGCCAATTCCCCGGAGCCCGGTATCTCAGCGTCTACGAAGCCGGCTACTTCGGCTTCTGGATTCATGACGAGCTCCAGAGTCGGGGGGTAGACAATCTGGTGGTCCATCCGGCGGATGTGCCCACCACGGACAAGGAGAAGAAGAACCGAAACGACCGGGTGGATGCCCGCAAGTTGGCTCGCCATCGCAGGAATGAAGACTTGAAACCGTTGTATGTACCTTCGCGGACAGCCTTGGAAGACCGGTCCCTGGTTCGGACCCGCGCCCAGATGGTCCAGAAGCAGACTCGCTGCAAAAACCAGATCAAAGGGCTCCTCGCCTTCTACGGCATCACGATTCCTGACGAGGTCATATCCAGCCACTGGTCCCGGCGGTATCTGCAGTCCTTGGAATCCATCGCATTCCAACGGGCCAGCGGGAACCTAGCCTTGACCGCCTTGCTGGACGAACTGAAACACCTCCGTCAGACGATCGCTTCCTTGACCCGGCAGATCCGAGCCCTGTCCCGAGAAGAGCCTTACCGAATCCCCGTGGCAAACCTGGTTTCCATTCCTGGGATCAGCACCTTGTCCGCCATGATCCTGTTGACCGAACTGGTGGACATCCAGCGCTTTCGGTCTCCCGACCACCTGGCCGGCTACGTGGGTTTGGTACCCGGAGAAGATTCCAGTTCCGAGATGGAGGTGAACACGGGAATCACCCGCCGACGGAATGCACCCTTGCGGGGGATTTTGATCGAGGCCAGTTGGATGGCTGTACGCAAGGATCCAGCCCTCCTTTTGGCTTTTAGCACCCTGACTCGTCGGATGTCAAAAAATCGGGCGATCATCCGCATCGCCCGAAAACTCTTGAACCGCATCCGCTACGTGCTCAAGCATCAGAAACCCTATCAACCCGGGATCGTGAAATAGGACCAGAACCCAAAGCGCCTTTAGGCAGTCGTTCTCTGATAGAACTACCTGGCGTGGGCTAACGCTTGTGCCCCCCTGCAGCCTTCCCTTAGGGGAAACCGGTCTGCTGTGTTCTAGACTGCGTGCCCACCTCTAAAGAAGCTAATTAAAGTGGTGTAGCGGCCCCCGGGGCCTGTCTACTGATAAGAGATTGTTTCTATCATCCGACTGGCCTATAACAACAAAGAAAAACACCCCGAGGGGCTTGACTTTTTAACATAAGAGGGGGGCACGTCAGCTCCAAGAGCTTATCCTGCTTCCGCCAATCTCCGTTTGTGGTCGTGTCCCGATAGACCGTTTCCCTGACCAGCTGTTGGTCAACCAGGACATTGTCCTTCAGGTCATACCGGCACAGATAGACCCGATCCGTATAAGTATAATACGAACCGGGCTGATCCCGAACGATGAGATAGGTGCAGTAATGCGTCTCGTTGGCGCCGATGAAGATCACCTGGGTCCAGGCCGTCTTGCCCGGGGTGGCCTGAGCAACGGTGGAAAGGGAAAGAAGAATGAGGGCGAAGAGGATACGCTTCATGGAAGCCTCGTTGTTTCGGAAGGCCGTGAACGGCCCCAAATAATTGGTTTTGGTTCTCTGTACCCCGCCCTGAAGGGCGGGGTTATTGACTACGACTGTGGACAGCCTTATTGTAGCAGAGGAGGGGGAAGAAAGTCAACGGGAAAAAGCGCTGGACCGCAAGGCTGGAAACGTAACGGCAAACAAAAGGGACGCAATATTTAATCCCCGCCCGCCCACCCCTAAGGAATAAAGAAATATATCATTGAACATAATTCAACCTCACCCTTGCCCTCTCCTGGTTCTTCAGGAGAGGGAAGAAGTAATGAAAAGGCGGTCCGATCGGGCAGCCGGACAAATTCCCCTTTTCAATGGGAACGCGGAAGGCGAAGAAAAAGATGAACCGCCCGGCCTGCTTGACAAGGGCCGGTGGAATTGGTTAGAATTATCCACACACTTAATCATACCGAGAGGAGAAACTTAGATTGGTTGAATCCCCGAAGGCCATCGCCGACAAGAAGAAAGCCGCAGAGAAGAAGAAAAGGAAGCAGACCGCTCCCGAGAAGCAGGCCAAGCAGAGCGATAAGCGCAGGCTGCGCAACAAGGCGGTCCTGACCCGGCTCAACAACATACTCAAGAAGCTCCGGTCCCTGAAGACCCGCCAGGAGGCCGAGGCCTTCCTGCCCAAGGTCTATTCCGCGCTGGACAAGGCCAGGAAGCAGGGCCTCCTGCACGCCCGTAACGCATCCCGCCATAAGTCCCGCCTGACCCTGGCCGTAAAGAAGCTGGCCTAACCCTTAGAGAAAACGCTACGGGGCGAACCGCATAGCATGCGGTTCGCCCCGTTTTCATTCCGCCCGCTCTACGGAGCCCCTTTCCTCCTTTTTTCGACCTCCAGGAGGCCCCTCTTCCCCACCGGGTCCAAGGGATCCTGTTTCAGGAGCTCCTCATAGATCCGCTGGGCCTCATCCAGGTTTCCGCTTTCCAGCTCGCACCCGCCCAGGGCCCGCAACACCAGGACCGGGTTCAAGGGCCAGGCCAGGAGGCCCCGGAACAGTGCCGCGGCCTCGGCATAGCGCTGGTGAGTGGCCAGAAACAACCCCCGCTCGTAGCCCATCCGGGGATAAGAGAGGAGGTTCACCTGGGTGCGCTCGTCCTTGTACACGCGGTCGTCGAAGACCCCGCGCAGCTCGAAAGCGGGACTCGAGGCGACCACGGAATCCCGGGGCAGAAGCCGGTACAGGAGGCCGCAGGGGACCTTGACGAGCCCGGGCGCCAGGCTCGGAAAATCTGTGGGGTCCGTGGCCCGAGTGAAGGTCAGGTAGACCGGGCGCTCCGCAAGGCTCTGCTCGATGAAGCGGTTGATCATCGCCAGATAGCGCCTCTGGATCTCCTGATTGTCCTTCAACGTTCCCGCCTCGAACTCGTCCAAAAGAGGCAGGTAGGACTCCACCTCATTCCTTGCGCCCTGGATGAGCCAGGGATATTGCTCGCGGAGGTATTTGAAGTACCAGGAGCGGCGCAGGAGCTCCTTGTCCACGAAGGCCACGTCGGTCCGGGCTCCCTCCACGTATTTGATGTACAGGACCGGGGAGTACATGTCCCAGGTGTTCGTGAGGACGAGCGCATTCGGCTCGGCCGAGCGCAGGGTGTTCTGCCCGAAGTCATAGGGAAGGTAGTTGCGGGACAGGTCGTTCTCCCTCCAGTTCCCGAGCAAAGGGAAGAGGACCAAGAGAGGAAGGGCGAAGCGGACCAGGCGGACGCTTCCCGGAATCCGGGGAAGCTTTCCCCAGGCCTCCGCGATCCAGGCCACCCCCTCCCCGCAGAGCAGGGCCCAGACCAGAAACGCCGGGATGAAGTAGGAGTCGATGTCCGGGATGCTGTAGTTCAGGGCGAACCCAACGGCGATGACGAAGATGAGGCCCAGGAAGACCAGCCAGGGCCGATCCCGCCAAGCGAGCCGGACGATCCCGACCAGGCCCAGCCCGAAGGCCCAGGGCGTGACCTGGCTCACCCAGAGCCCGAGGAATTTCTTGAAGTTCGCGGCCCGCAGCGTGGAGTCCCCGGTGAACATCCAGACGCGGTACTGCCACGCGGTGAGATGCCGGTAGAGGTGCGGGAGGGTCCGGACATCGCCCCAGGAGAGGATGGGACTACAGCCAGCCCGGATCACGAGGACGGCATACAGGGAAACTCCGACCGCAAACAGGAACAGGTAAACCCAGAAGGCCTTGGCGATAACCGCCTTCCGGCAGGTCCCGAGCACAAACAGAAGCGCGGCGATGCCGGACCACATGATCGTCAGATGGTTGGCCATGGCCACCCCTCCGAGATAGGCCAGTCCGGCCAGTCCCCGGAGGGAGGGATGACGCGCCCAGCACGAGACGGAGTAAATCAGGAGCGCAAGCAGAAAGGCCGTAAGGCTGTACACCTCCTGGTCCACGGCCTGGGACCAGTAGGTCGAGGAGAAGGCCAAGAGCAGTCCGGCTGCAACACCGCCCAGAAGCCGGTTGGTGGACATCGACGAAGCCGGCGCCTTTTGGACCACGATCAGGAAGGCGGTCATCGCCCCCAGGGCCGCAAAGAACGCCGAGACGAAGCTCACCCTCTGGCAGACCTCGCCCAAGGGAACAAGGACGAAGAGCCTGGCGAGAAGGGTCCACAGGGGATACCCGGTAGGATGGGCGACCCCGAAGACCGCGCCGACCACCGAGAACTCCCCGGAGTCTATCCACCCCAGCTTGGGCGTGAGGGTCCGGAGATAGACCCCCAAGGCCAGGAGGAAGACCCCCAGGCCCAGAAGAGAGACGATCTTCCTCTTCCGACCGGCGAAAGGCGACTGTGGACTGTTAACTTTTGACGGTAAGCTCAAATGCAAGAAAACCGTTTGATGGATATCAGTTAGGATAGCACAATCCTGGAGATTTTAGCAAGAAGCCCAAAAGGTTCCAAGAGGCAGGTCTCCTTCCTTAACTGTCCTTTCCATCCGGATTCTAAAATAATAAAGAGAGGACGGTAAGCCTCAAGACTACAGAGGTCTTAACCGTCCTCTTCCTGTGAGATCCCTCGAAGATTTAGTGTTCTGGTACGCCGGGCAGATATCCCAAAGCGCGCTTCTATGGGACGTTGTAAAGATCCGAATGGAGCCCGCCGGCAAGGGCCATACGAAGATCATCCTTCTTCCCGAGCGTTTGGGAGTTCAAGAAGTTCCTCCATTCGCTTCAATTGGTTAGAGTGTAACCCGATGGCAAACCTTAAGTTAGGTTGCTGTCGGGTTTTAAAGTTCTGAAATTATACCATTTCTAATCCCTTATTGTCAACCGGGGTAAAAAAAATGGAAAGGAGGTGAGTTAAATTGACCATCGCAAGTATCCTCGATAAGCTCGACGAAGAGTACACCGTTACTGCGGTCCGCGACCTCGGCCGGTATCTGAGAGACAACGACGATTATGATTTAAAGGTCACCGGCTCGAAGGAAGCGCTCCTCGATGAGCTTGCAAAAGAGGTTGAGAAAAAAAACCTCTTGGAGGCGATCGACCAGGTCCTGCCCGACTTCTGGGATGAAGATCCAGAAGAGGGCGAGGACGACGATGAGCCCAGCGACGATGAGGGTGGCGAGGATGAGGAGGAGGAATAAATCCTCCTCACACATCTAGCCCGGCCCTTGAATGGCTCGGGTGCCGTCACACCGGGGAAATGTAAAAGGGGGCGTCGTTACAGAAACGCCGCCCCCCAAGGGCAGGAAGGAGATATTACCCATTCACACAAAAAAGATCCAGGCCTATATTGTAACATCCGACATGCACCACTTAGGGGGGCCGGGCCGCGAGGAAACCCACGTTATCAAGAGGAACCATGCCCATGAGTGATACTCCAGCCAATCCCGAAATCAAAATCGGAAATAGTCCGGTAAAACCGGCGGACCTGCCCGGCTTATTTAAACAGTGGGCTGAATCTCAACAGGATTTCCACGGTCTCTCTTACAATTCTTTTAAAAATTACAAGTCGGCGGTCAGAACGTTTATCTTTTGGCTCTGCTTAAAATACCCCCAAATGAATATTGCCGAAGTCACGAAGGAACAGGCCGAACAATTTTATGATTGGTTGGGCCAGAACCGCTATAAGGCGAGTTCCATCCATGTCAAAGCAACAGGCATGATCCGGTTCTGGGAATTTCTCCAGCACATCGGTGTGGTCTCCCAAAATCCCTTTACCGTGCCCAAGCCTCCCAAACGATTCGGGAAGGTGCTGCGACCCTTCACTGAGGCTGAGGATCGGGATTTTTTTAAAAGCATATACAACTTTCACAAAAACTATCGCAGCCATGTCGTCGCCATGCTTTTGATGCGGTTCGCGGGCCTCACGACCGCGGAGGTCTTTCATCTGCGGCCCGCCGACATCAAACAGGGTCAGGGAGGGTATTCGCTACGGATCCGCGTCCGCAGGGGAAGACTGAAACCCGAGAGAACAGCTATCTTGGTTCCCTATTTTAACCCTTATGGAACCGATAAATACGCCTACCTGGATTATGTTTGGAATTCCACGCTTGGGAGAAATAAACGCAAACCTCTCTTGGATATCGAAAAGATGGACTTCATCGATTTCTATACCGAAATGATCGAAGAAGGACATCTTCTCAAAGGGTTCACACCAGTCCGCTTGAGGGATACTTACGTTAGTTGGCTTTCCACACTTGGAGCTACTGACCTGACCATATCCCTGCTCATGGGTTTCAAATCTCCCACATCTTTAAAATATTATGAAGAGGATATGACGGCTATAGGTAGTATCGAAGAAGAACTGTTGTTGGAAATAAATCAGGCAGCTAAATATGGAGGTTTTGATGAGGTTGACGGAAGAATCATGCCCCGTAACCCAAAGAAAGCTAATGATCAAAGGTAAGAGGGCTAAGGTCCCTTGGCGGATTTCGAATATTATCAGCAAACGGGTCGGGGCATATGACGACTATCTGTTTCCATCCGCACCAGAAACTCTTTTCAATGGAACACGAAATTGAAACAGACCTCTAAGAGGTATCCAATCGGTATATCGGGCAACGGTTCGAACGCCTCCGGAGCAGGAGGCCGGTAGTTCAAAGCACTATGGAGACGGATTCCTTCACCCGCCCCGTTTCCGGGGCTTCTTTCAGCGTCTGATTCATTTAAGGCTTCCTCCTCAACCAGGTTTCCACGACTCCCTGCCTTGTCTGCCTCGTTGTGGCCTTAAAATACCAGAAGGGCAAGCCTGCTGTCAAGGAGGGCATAAAAAACTGGCGGCACTGGTTTGGATACCTGAAAGGGCTTCACGCGAGGATCCAGGCTAAATTGTAACACACTACCTGGACCAGTTCCAGGGGGGCACGTCATTTTAAAGTGTTCAGTTTTATATGGTCATTTAAATATTTGGACAATAGTAACTGAGCAAAATGCGTGTTAATTGCTCTCCCCGACGGGCAAGAAGATCAATATCCTTTTCATGCATAGATGAAAAATCTGTTGGGTAATCGAAAATGTCTTCACGTCTCACAAGGTCTGGTGGTTGGAATGGGAGCGCTGTATCTATCTGTCCTAAATAGGGAAGAACAAACCCCTTAATTAAACCCATTTCCTTATAAAGATGTAGGCGTTTATAAGATGAATCCTGGTTTTTACGAAATATGCTCCCGAAAGCGGCATTTGTTCGTGATATAAAACCATAAGGGATCTTTTTTCCACTAAATTGCCCATACCCTGCATCACAACAAATGATATAATCAGGGTTGTAGACATGAAGAGTGTACGTTTGATTCCTTCCGGGTTCCAGGCAAGATAAACCAAGGTTATCGTAAACTCCCCCATCAGTAATAATTGTACGTTCACGACCTTTACTAAAAGAATATTCCCTGTCAAACGCTGGAAAGAAAAGGGGATGAGCAGCCGAGCATGCAACAGCATGAGCTACTGGTATGTTGTTATCCTTTATTTCTCCAAACCTCCAAGATCCTGAACGTTTATTTCCAAACCGAAACGCTGTTCCCGTACGGAGTTCGCAGGCATTTAAGATCACATCCAGGTTGGGTCGCTTGACTTGTCCTATAGTCATGCTACCGAATAAATCTCTTAATGCAGCCTCTAGTGCATCGGTCCGACTTGCCCAACGGCGAAATGGTGGTTGTTGTCTAAATAACATAGCAACGAATGCAACGGGGCGTGATATTAGATTGGTTAATAAAACATCCGTGAGTAATTTGGGGGAGAAGATAAAGTGGCGTAATATACCTTTTAATAAACCATGACGCAACATATCCTGAACACGATGGTCAAACTCATTAAAACTATCGTCCCAGTTAGAATACATAGCAGCGATAACGGAACCACCAGATACTGCTGAAATAACTGCTGTCTTCTGGAGAACCCCTGAATTGTTAAGGGCGCGGAAACATCCGAGGTGAAATGCGATAGCGCGTGATCCACCTCCAGAAAGAGCGAGAGCAATCATCCCTTCTATCCTCACAATATCTAGATGTACGAAACCGTTATCCTAAAACCCATTGTTTCTTCTATAGTGAGATACAAATTCCACCTTTATCCCTTTGAGGATATCGGGTATCATACTTAGAAGTAGCTTTATTGGATTTACTCTCCCACTTTTCATTGAACTTGGAACGGTAATTAAACCACAGAGTCGGTCTCTTTCTTGCACCTTTAATAATACTCTCAATCGTGCTTTTATCTGGATGCTCGAACTTGTCTCCGTTACTGCTAATAAGAAAATGCTGTGCATCAACCAAGTCAAAGAATTCAGGTTTTATGTTATGCCTACTTCCATGGTGTGATACCTTTACGGCATCAACCTCTAGCTGCTTTTTCCCAGTAGGTATGAGTTTTTTGATTGATTCACATACGACATCCATATGAGCGTCGGCAAGGAATAAACACCTTTTACTTTCATACTCCGCAAGAAATGCGATGCTACTTCCATTAGCTTTAGAAGGGTCGGGTGTTAACTGCTTTTTCAGTTGGTCAGTAAAATCACCTGGACCCAGGAGACCACCCTGATCGAGATTGTACTTTGTTTCGTCAACAAGCTGATCCCAAGCCCCGTCAAGGTCGCCAGGTTCTATTGACCACTTCTCAATATCGTCTTTCCATTGTCCAGCCATTGCTCTGAGCTTGTTAATATTTGGGGATAACAACGTGAGATCAATTCCACCTTCTAGGGTAATAATTGGCAGTTCCTTTTTAGGATCTACCATTACAGCACCCCTATTAAATGCCTTATTCCACTCTTCGTTTGCCCTTCGGCTTATCAACGCGCTCAGAAATTCTCCTTCCCTACCACCTAAATCCTGTGTTTTATTCATATGGCGCCAACCATTAAACCAAATATCCTTGGGCTCAATTTGCCAATTACACCGCCTCTCAGCCATCATTCTAATTATACCTTCGATATGGTCTGTGTCAATATGAGAAATTACCAATAGTTCAATGCCTTTTTCACCTTCCGGGAGTGATTCAATTTTTTTTGTGAATTCCGGGTATGCGTTTATTGGACCTCCATCAATTAGTATGCGTCGCTCCGCTTCACCGCATCCATACTCAATCCATAGGGCGTCGCCTTGTTTTGCGGGAAGCATTTCAATTCTAAAAAATGGATTGGGCATACTCTTTCCTTTTTATTTGAGTTTCCAATCTGCGTCCCCGAAAGCAGCTACACACAAAGCCATGGGTAAGCTTTTAAGCATTGCCTCGCATTTTATCCATCGTAACAATTCTCCCAAACGCTCGGGTGATGACTCATCTTTTCGAGATAGTCCAGTAACTATCATCTCAGCTACTTTAACAGCATGTTCACCAAAGACAGTAGCGATTGTACCAATAACAATGCCGGCTCCTTTTCTTCGGAAAACAGCAACGTGGTCGATATAATCTTGAGCAGTACCCTTAGTGTCGCAACCTAGTAGGATAACAAGAGGATATATACCACTTTTCGGATCCCGTACGTGAATACCCTCCACTTGAATGGATTTCAAAGAATTACCACCAATTTCAAGTGATGCATTGTAACCACTACCATCGGTATGAGGGAGCGCGAGTAAAAGATTAGGTTTTTTGCCCTGGACGAGTGATGCCCATTCATTCCAATCAGAGGCTTCGCTTGCTGTTGTATTCATCTCTGTTTTTAGAGCGTTTAATATTGTTTGAAAATTAGCATCATCAACTTTATTGCTGTGTCCAACAACCACGTTCTCACCTAGCTTAAGGGCATCTCGCCCTCCTGCAAGTTCCGCTTGCAGAAATACCTCACCACATCCTTGTGAGAGGTTAGGTGTGTAGGCGTGTCGTTCAATGACTTTTTTAAGCCCCCAGAACCCCATTGGGCATACTATGTTACCGTTCTTAATATCGCAATCATTGAAACACGGGCGTTTCTTTTCTTTGTTCTTTATCGCTTCCCTCCATCTGCTACAAAGCCGTGCATTTTCCTTAGGTGTTTCATAGTCATAAATAAATTCAAATGGAACCATGGCGTCAGATCTTGTGGTCACAATCTGTATTTTCTCGCACTCAATTATATCGGGACGATTATCGGGAGGGTTTATTATCTGGTCTTCAATTAATATGCCATAGAGAGAACGACCTAGTAGGGCAAGTGTGAAAAGTAACTTCTGATTATTTTCACTCTCAAGTCCATCACAATAATCCTTCTCTATTTTAGCCACCCTGCTGAGTAATGTGTTTAAATCATTAACTATAGGAGGAATACTGGAAAGGTCACTAATCCACGCTTTATCTTTTGAGACACCAGTAAGTATTGGACGGCCTAAGGAATCATGATTTTGAACAAAAGCAAGATCAAATTGACTTCGAGAATCCAGATCCCCATTTATGGTTCCCACAAAAAGAATATCTAATAGTTCTATCCTCCCATCTTTAGGTTCCTCTTCCTCCGGTCCAATAACAGGAGCACTAAGTATAGCCGTTTGCATGACACGTCCACGATGGAGAACTACAAGTCTCCCTTCGAATGGTCTTCGATCACGTGGTTGAAATTGAAAGTCGCACTCTTCGCTTGGACCATATGAAGGCAATAATATTGACCGACGAATAGGATGGTCAAGATGTTTGGGCTCAGCTAGGATTATTGAAAGATCCCATTTTTTCTCCTCTTTAGATAAAAGTTCTTCAGGGAACGGCTTTGGCAAAGCCTGCCAATTTTCATCAGGAGGACCAATCCGCACTTTCACGAGCACGGGTATTCCAACCCGAAATGCTGATTTAGTAATAATAAACCCGTCTTTTGACTTAACGAAAGATTTCTGTTGTAAATAACGTTGAAGATGTCTGTCAATTATGTCTTCTTGTTCTTTTATTAGAGGATATTCATCCCCAACTAATGGCCCCTTTAATACCATATCAAGTAGTAAAGGCTCTGGCAACGGGTAACGGTCAGTTATTTCTGCTGGTGCTTCAAGTTGAATATCATCTTTCTTAATTAAATGATCCTTTAATAACTCTTTAGGTATTAAACTTTTTGGTCTGCGGGGCCCCTTTGCCAATTTTTGATATTTGGGTTTATAAAAATATGAACGTAGCTTATTTCTCCTTCCTAATATAAAAGTAAAAAGACCGGAAAATAAACCCAAGAGATGTGATGATAAAAAATTAAATAACCCAGTCAAAAAACCCATTTCCCCTCCCTTTTTATCTTCTAAGTGTTAACACTTTTCCTTTTCACAACTTGACGGAAGGATCTGAACTGAAGATGAAAAGGCACTCTCCACCTTTCATTCATGTGGTTAGTGCCTTACTATTTACACACTGAGACATCATTTTAACTCCTTTTATTACTAGGTTAATTTGTCAAGGGTCTTGTAAGGAATAATATTATTACTTTATTAGGCAGGTTCTTACCTTAAGTGCCCTGCCCCCATCCTTTGTCCCACCCTGAATGTTACAGCTTTCTTGCTGGTTCAACTACCAGAAGGGTTTCCCACGAGGATACATTCTGAAATTGTAACAATGCTGCCCTTACCAACTCTGGGGGGTCAGGTCAAATAGTAATCCGGGCAATACCCGTCTGCTTGTATTGAGTTCGCTTTGCCATGGTTATTCTTTTCCCATTCTCATGCTTTGTGTTTTGTTTTGTATTTCATACATACGACCACTCTGGGGGAATACATAAGACTTTAGGGCTGCAAGTCGCCTGTTTTGATGGTCAAGGCCTGCAATGACCAAAACCGGGCATCGATTCAGATAATTGTGGGCTTTGGATATTCCCAAGAGGGAATCAATGTCGGTAGGACTTGGATCAACCTCTGGGGATAAATGTGAGTGCCACTCCCCGATGTAGCTACCTTTTTGGCCAAGTTCCGAAGAGGCCCGCTCCAATTCCATTTGGACGTAGTCAACATCCCGACGAAAAAGGGTTGCAGTCCTTTTGGCCTTCGGACCCGGACCGGTAGCCCGGAGAGTGACAGCCCTTTTCTTATCATCAACAAATCCTACAAGCAACCCGCCGGTTTCAACCTCAAGGGAAGATTCAGTCATATCAATGATTGTTTGTTTCACCTCGTCTGTCATCACCAGTTCAACGACATCAGGTTCCTGGCAAGCAGGGCAATCTGGGCGACGTGGTAAAAAACCTCCGAACGTAGTCATCTCAGAGACCAAACGTCTATCGACATCACCCGCAGGCTTTTGGGTCCACAACCAATGGTTCTGGTCGCTAAGTTTACCTTCAAGAAAATCAAGCGCTTTTCGAGCAATTAAACTTGCTATAAAAGAAAGATCCATAGCGCTGCCCGCAATGATGGGCCGGCCGCATTCGTGAAGGAGGACACCGTTATCATCTTCCGTCACGTCAACCCAGTCCTCTGGAACTTTCTCTTTATTACGGCTAAGTTTTTGGTACTCAGCCAGGCAAGCCTTGCAGGCGTCTTGCCCAGACCTGACAAGAAAAACTCTCCCCATGCTAGCACGTCTCAATGAACGGCCATATAGTATCGGTTTGTGGTTCATGACAGCAATCTGATTGATTACGGATTCTACACTTTCATCGGCAACCGTGCTGATCGTTAAGTCGGCAGTTGCCATCAAGCTGATAAGGCGATCCAAGGATGCAACAACTGAGGCTGCAAAAATGTCTTCTTCGGTAAACGTCAAATATGGATTAATTTCAAGCAATCGTTTAGCAACTACATGCGCCTTAAGGGCACCAAAATCGGATATACCACCTATATGACGTGCAACATTTCCAGTAGAGAGGCGATCCGAATCACACAAACGAAATTTACCAACTCCTGCTTTCGCAAGTAGTTCCGCAACCGTCGACCCAAGGGCTCCGAGCCCTACCAGGGCAACGGTTTTAGTTTCAATTGAGTTTTCTACAACACCTCTATTGCGAAGCCGAAGTAGGGTTGGTTTTATCCGGTGCACCCGGATTCCCCATACTGGGGAGTTCTCGAATCTCTGGCGTTTCATTTGTTCATTTTGAACTAATACCCCTCCTCTTTCACGCTTCACAGGCTCTCGTGGCATGAATAAGATCAACCATTCATAACCATCCTCACGCGAAGGATAACGCAAACCAAAGATGTGTTTTGTGGCAACAGTTAGGTCTCCCTTTAATTGTTCGGAAATCATCGCCCAGGGATCTCCTTTTGGTGAAACCGATTCAAGCACTTTGAGTAGGCCATTTCCATCATGAAAAGGAGTAGGCTCTTTTGCAAGAGCCCACCAATACCCGTGGTCTAAAGCCCCAGATCCAACCCTGCTCAAATCCGGCGATGCTGCATATTTACCAGGATCCCAAGCAAATTCATCAATCCACGGATAGAGAAAGGAAAGCTCGCTTCGGGCATCTAAAGTTTGAATTATCTCTGTTTCTTTTGTCAACGAAGTAAGGATTAGCGGGCAAAGTTCGGGATGTTGAAAGGACTTTCTCGGGTTTTGGGCTTCCCAATATCGTCGTCCATCAATAGCGAAGAGCAATCTGCCATGTCCATCAAGTGCGTTGCTAAAGAACGGTTCAGGCACCAAAGCGTCGGTTGCATAAGCGTAGTGCGACTCCAATTCACTCTGTTCAGAATCAGGAGGCCAGTGGTTTGTATGGTGGCCCAAAAACCATTTCTCTGCTCGCCGCAGGATTTGTACTACATTCAGGTTATCTCTATCCCTTGTCTCCCGCTGGAACAAGCAAAGATTACCCTCCGGCATTTGATGACGATGATCGAAGCTTTTAACCTTTGGCTTTGAGACAAAGGAACCGTCTTCTTTCCACATAGGCAATGTCTCAATTGGTATAACCTGAGGGTGTTCAAAGGGTGTTCCTTCTGGGTAATCGAGACAAATTGGATGTTTTATGACACCCCTTGGCGGCCTCACCGTAAGGTTGCCGAAGAGCCTAAGAGCCCCTACCCGAAGCCAACCCTCGTCAACTAACATTTCAGGATAATGAGTAGCGAGTAATTGTAGCTCCTGAACATACCAGTCGGGATAGAGCGTAATCCATGAAGTTTTCATACTTACATCCGACCCATCGGTCGGTCATCCACCCGAGTCCGAACAGCAATTGCCGGTCCTCGGACGGCTTCTTTTTTTCCGCCCCTCTCATCGTCTCCATTCTGAAGGGGATAGGCTTCGACAAGAGCTCCTTTATCGTCTTCGACCCCGCTATAGTCTCCCTCTCTGTAAATATCGCAAATATAAGAGTATCGCTTCTCTCCAGAATGCAATATGTTATCAGCCCCGACTTGGTTGGCATACAATTCAATGGCGTCTTCATGGGGATGTTGGTGCTGACTCTCTTCTTGTTTTGGAGCTGAAATCACGACATAATCGGGATTAATTGCCTTTAACCCGCCCAGGTAGGGCTCGTCCTCCTCTTCATATTTAAAGAAGCTTCGGGAACCGTGGTGAGGGGCGGCCAAGATAACGGCGCCAAGCCTTTCCTCGTGATACTTTGTGATATATTTTTCAAAGGCGTCCCGATCCGCATCACCCGGGATCATGACCCAGGTGCTTCCGATGCCGAATTTTAACACGGCGCATTGCTCGTGAATTCGTTCTTTTCGCTCATCCGGATCCTCTTTATTGATATCAAGGGAGACATATTCAGCAGGAGCCAGAACATAATAGCTCGCCTCACCAAAGGTCTTTTGCTCCCGACTTCCTTCAAGAATAGTGACTTTACCCTTCATCTTTACTTTCTCAATTACCTTCCGAAGGTCCTGATAACAAGCATCGTACTTTCTCCCTGGTCTATGACCCGAATGCCATACCTCTTTAATCTCCACATTTCTTGAAATCTCTGTGATTCCCTTCAGGTGATCATCGTGGGGATGGGTATTAATGAACACATCCAGGCCATCTTTCCCGACTAGGTCCGAGATTAGGCTTGGAACGTCAATTCCCCCGTTCTTGGGATCGAGATTAATGTCTACAAGAAGCGTTTTATACGAATTGCCATCGGCTACAAGAACGATTGTGCTCGATCCTTGTCCCACGTAAAGGAATGCGATCCGTACAAGGATATTAGTATCCTTGGGCCAAAGCAAATCTCTGGCTACGTTTGTTTTGTCCATTTTACCTCCTTGCTATTATGTTTGAGGATTATTTCGAAGAATTTGCTTTTTCATCCAGAATCTTCTCGCATGTCATCAATACTCCACTGAATAAAAGTCCAAAGTTCGCGCACCTTATTGAGCGGAGCCTCAGACTTGAAGGGATGTTGCAGTTAATGTTTGTTCTAGAAAGGTGCATTTTCTTCTATACTCTAAGGGGCGCTTATTTAGAGCGCCCCTTAATGGTGAATGTAAAGAGTTTACCTTTGCTCTACTGGTTCGTCACTTCACCGAACTTGGTGAAATTGGGGTCTTGGGCTGGCCTGGGCTGTTCTTAAAACCACCTGTCCCGTGGTAATAGACCTTCAGACGTATTTGGTTTAAATATCTCTGCAAATCAGAGATCTCGGTCCGGAACGCATCTCCTTCTTCAACGGGTCTCTTCAGAAGAATCCCAAAATTGGAGCTCCTACTGTTTGCCCAGTCATCCACAAACCCAGTCACATCCAGGCGGACAGGAACCTCTCCAACCTTTCCTAAAGCGAAAGTGGCTATCGTTGTGGTGTCGAAGTCCCCTCCGGCACGTTGCCAAGGGTTGGTCCAAGTCACAGAGCTCTTGTCCCAACTATGGGCGATTCGCCTGGCCTCAACCTGCAAGAGGCCGGTAAAGCCTATTTGTAGAAAATAAGGAATTGTCACCTCAGCATAGTCTATCTCGCTCTGCGTGGGCAAGTTGGTCAGCGGGGCTGCCACGACCACCCGGCTGGCATGAGTATTGCCTTGCAGAGAGCCATGAATGATCGCCCAATCCGTCAGCACGACCGAAAGGGTATCTGCACCCAACCATGATGCCCCTGATAGAACAAGTCCCAAGATCCAAACAAGCAAGATTTTCATTTTCACGGCTCTTTTCTCCTTCTTACCTTACGATGACCAGTTTGCGGACGGCCCGGAAGTCTCCGGCCTCCATTCTGTAGAAGTACACCCCACTGCGAACGGAATGACCTAACTCATCTCTCCCGTCCCAGGTGACCTGGTAATACCCTGCCTTTTGAGTTTCGTTGACGAAGGTCTTGACCAACTGACCGGAAATATTGTAGACCTTCAAGGCTATTTCACTCTCCTTGGGCATCTGATAATGGATTGCCATCGAGCCAGTCGAAGGATTCGGATAGCTCTGGGCCAGGGCGAAGATCCGCGGTAATTGCTGTTCAAGAAGTTCACCCATCTGCGGACCCCCAAACCCGCCACAGGGGAGTGGAGGCAATGACAAGTAAGGGTTGTAATCCCAAGAGCCGTAAAAGGTTCGAGTGGATCCCCAGTAATTATTCTCAGCTTTCACCTGAGGCGACGATGAATTCCATCCATCGTAAAGGATCCCCTCTATGCTGTTCAACCCATCATCGTAGTGGACGAGATTGCCCACATTCCCCAGATTCGGCGTGTTGGTTGCGTTGGAGGAATAAACATAGGCGCCGTTACTTACGCCATTAACGGTATTATGGGTGACAATTGAAGGCCCATTATTGAAATATAACCCGTAAGTAATACAGTTTGTAACAACGTTGCAAGTGCACTTTGGTGAGGAACGGTAAATTCGGATACCTCCCTGGCCATAGCCTGTGATGCTATTGCCATATAATGTCGCCACATTAGTAACCGTGTCACACTCAATGCCATAGAGCGTGGGATTCGGTGGCATTGATGCGTATTGGATCGTGTTGGAGTAAATGTGCAAGCTCCCCGAATTGATGTTGTAGTGGGCATAAACTCCGTAAGTCGGGATGGTCGTGTTATTGGTGATGGTGTTGTTTTGGACTGTTGCGTTTCCACCCCACGGACCCCAGATATTGATCCCGAAAAGGGCGTTGTTCGAAATGATATTGTTGCTTACGTTGTGGGTACCGTTCCGCAACACGATCCCGGCTGCAGCCGCATTGGATATCCGGGAATTTGAAATTGTGACGTTAGATCCTGATTCACCAATGATGTTGTTGTATCCGTAATCAAGAGCGCAGTATTGGAGGTTTGCTATTCCACCACTCATCACGTCAATCCCATACCAGTCGTTGCCAGCTGGATTTTCAGCTTCCGAGGTGAAATAAATCGAATCTGCGGTTGTGCCGACTGCATGTAACGACCCATTTACTATCAACTTATTTGGAACTCCACCTGGACCGATCCGGAACTTTATGACAGTCCCAGGTAGGATCGTCAATGAACCTAACAAAGGGACTGTAACATTATTTGTGATTACAATATTTCCCTGCCATGTTGTACTGGAGGGAAGCGGGCCATAGACGGGCTGGGAATAAAGGCCGGTGTTACGAGTGTCATGATGTATCATCCCCCAATCAGTGTGAACCGGAAGGAATGGAATTTGAGTTTTCCAAAGATAAACAAACCCATCTTCGGTGGCAGTGACAATTCCTGTTTTACCATTTGCATCAATATCTCCAATGGATGGACTCGACCAGGAAGCGCCATTTAAACTTAGAGGCCACCCTTCGACGAGAGGAATGCCATCGGCCCCATTTATTCCCAGAAGACTGGGCCCTGGAATTGTAAGGCCGTCCCAGGCCAACGCCACATCTTTCCCTCCTCCTTCAATCAGACTACCCCCAATGATAGGTGAAGAATGGCAAAAAGATGTTTGAGTTGAATAAAGCCAAGGATTGTTCCCTTGATAATCAAAACATTGAAGAAAAAATGGACCGACGTCTACATAACCAGCGGAAGCAGTTAAAATTTCTAACTTAGAATCACCCTGAACATTCCCGATTGCGGGAGAACACCACGACCCAGTTGGGTACATCCGTGGGTGATGGAGACAATTACCCGAATGGTCAAGGTAAAAAAGGTCATCCATTTGGTTGTGGGCGTCATGATTGAAGGCAACAATTACTTCAAGATAACCATCTTGGTCGATATCCCCAAGGGCAGGAGATCCAAAGCCAGCAAGGCCTGGGGGGGGTGTATATACCCATTTTTGATGGGGAGTCGTAGAACCGTCCCAATACCAAGCATAAATATGACATCCCCATGTTGAAGCAACAACCTCCTTTTTGCCGTCATTATCTAAATCTCCAACGGAAACAGAAGCCCTTATTTGTTCATTATTTTGAAGGTTAAATTTGCTCCATATTTCGGAGCCTCTCCAATCCCAAGCATATAATGTCCCTTGTCCCCCAATTATAATATCAGGTTGGCCGTCTCCGTTAATATCTTCCACGGTCGGAGAAGAAATGACTGTATCCGGAAAAATATCCCAATGGTGAATCTCTGTACCATCACCACTCCATAAATACACTCTCGTTCCGTTACCGAATATCACCTCTTTCTTACCATCCCCATTTACATCAGCAAGAGCCGGGGTTTGTTCACCTCTTGTCCCGATACCCGCAGGATCGTTAACTTGAACTGGCCAATTACCAAAACTCGACCCATCGCTGGTCCATGCGTGCACCTTTGAATCTCCCCCAGCTACTACAAGTTCTTTATGACTATCTCCCCAAATATCCCCAATAACTGGGGATGACCAGACAACGCCATTACCTCCTATTCTTTGGGGCCAACCATTTGCAAGTGGTGCGTTTGTTAAAACAGACCCAGTGTCTGATAGGGGACTCTCGTTAAGCGAGGTATCAACTGAGCTGATTTTATAAAAGTATCTATGGTCTGGTTGCACTCCAAAAGTATCTCTATACTCAGATGTTGCTCTGATCAAGGAATCCATCAGGGTGAAAGGACCCGCATAACTTTCTGAACGATATACATGGTAGCCTGCAACAAAATCATAAGAATCTCTGGAATCCCTAGTCCAAGTGAGGTCTACTGCTTTCTGTCCTGGGATACAAGAAGGACGACTAGGTGTGTGTACAGAATCATCGCTAGTGCTAAAGGCTATTCGTTTCATCCATGTCCTATTGAATTGATCTCTCATAGTCAACTCGAAATGGCCAGAGGGGGATAAACCCACGGTGTAAGTAAAGCCTCCACTCATCCTAGTAGCACCAGCAGGAATATTTGGATAATTTATGGTGTTGTTGCCAATCACGACACCCAAGCCAACAAATGATAATTGAGCTGATACCACTGAGCTCAAACCTGCTCCATTATTGAAGATTTTCAAGGAGTCCAAGGTTTTGGAGCCTGGTGTCATATCCAGATGGCCATGGCTGACTAACATCAGGGTGTCACATAAGATGGTAATTAGAAATTTATCCTGCCATTGGTTATTATTACCATCCGTTATGGTTATCCCGAATTGTGCGTCGTGGACATCGGGACAAAAGTTAGCGATTGAGAGAGTATAGGGAAAGACATTTGTTACTGTCTGATTATGGGGAATAAGACCGTAGCTGGCAAAACCTTGGGAAATCGTGACAAAAGGATCTGTGGTCGAAATTTGAGCCGTGACGTTTGTTGCATCTTGGTTGCCGCTGTTGGTCAAAGCGACAAAGAGGGATATCGTTTCTCCAGGATTTGGCTTCCCGTCCCCATTCCCATTTGGAGGATAGTCACCAAAGGTTCTTCCATTGAGAGCTGGAAAGATATAAGGTTGAGCGGCTGGTCCTGTTACCGTACAGGTACCAATATAAGGCAAGTAATTGACATACGGAGGTGAGGGGTTGTGGCCGACAACAGTAACCGATATATTCCCTTGTGTTTCAGGAGTATAGGTGAACGTTATCTGCCCAGAACCATCTGTCACGCCACTGGCATACGCCTCTATTACTCCGCTAGCGTCTTCTTTCAATAAGCAAACATCTACGCCTTGGACAGGATTTGGAGGCATTTGTCTATCAAACACAGTTACCTGGAAAGGTTGTTGGCCCATAGTAATTGATGTAGGATGGGTAACATTTATATTGGCAGGAGTATCGGTCCAAACTGGAGTCTCGGGATCGCCAAGAAGGGTAAGTTGATAGAAATATGGCCCGCTTTCAGAAATACGTGCGTTTTCAAAAGCCCAACCAAGAGGGTAAATCTGGTCAGAAAATAAAGATGTATAGAAATGCATAGTACCCGGTTGGGTAAAATAACCATCATGGGTATTTCCGATAAAGGCCATCCCACCACCTGAAGGATTAAGCAAAAACCTTTCTCCTACACAATCGAAATCAATAGCGCATGGCCAACACCCCAATGTATACATAATGCTGCACTTCCATGGCGATTGTAAAGCATCAAAATCCGTACGTTGTAATACACCATGGCCATTATCACAATCTGTTCCTAAAGTGTATTGCGTACAATGGTCACAGTGATCGATAATATGGTAAGCATTATTCATTTGAGTGATTGTATTTGGAATATTAAGCTGACCCTCTCCAACCACACAATCTGGGTTATAAAGCCTATATTTAGTCCACGAAGGGGGTGCAATATTATGTACGATAGGTTCTTGAATATTCCAAATGTCATAACATTCACCATAAGGTTTTGCACCGAGAAAAAGAAGTTTTTGAACATATTGTATATCGCTTGGCTGTAAATCTTCGTACTGCAAAACTTTGGCTGTGTAATTTAAAACGTCATTTATACTCCGGGCTGGAACTCTGCCTACTGAAAGGTCCCAACCTAAGTCTGGATCATCACCACTAGGTGGCGAGCCGTATTCGCCAAACAAATTGTTCCCATTGGCATTAAAATTCCCATCTTTCGTGCAATAATAGTAGTCTGATGGTGTATGATCATAAGGACCATAAAAACTTAATAACCTGTCCGGTATCGTGTCTGTATCTTTACTGAGCAGAACCCATTCTGTACCCCAAAACGTGTAGGCATCCTTGATAAAATTGCGGATTTGCTCCTGATGGTCGCACCCGGTATAATGATCATAAATCCATTCAATCGTGCGAATAGTTGCAGGGACTCCTTTGCTAAACTTCCAATCCACTAAATCCTTCCAAGCCGAGGAGTCACCTCGCGATGTAATGACAACGTATTCAACTGGCAAGCCATTCATAGACGGCAGAGAAGTAATGATCGGCTTCTCAACCTTTTCCCCAAATCCTTGGATTAGGGCCGGTCTCCTCAAATAGGATCCAATATCTTCGGGGTTGTCTAAAATTTTCCCTAGATATGTTTCAAATTCCACTTGAAGCTTTTCGCTACGACGTTTGGCCTCTAATACTGGATTGGAATTGGGAGTCAATTCTACACGAAGTCTGGCATTCGTATATAAACTAAGCCTCCGTAAAGAAGGGATCCATTGAAGGGGGTAAAAATAAAGGGTGACCAAATGCCCTTCTTTCATGTACCTTTCATTTTGAAACTCCACTATTTTTCCAGGATAAGGAAGGTTAGAATTGTAGGTCGTTGAATCCGGAGGAACAAAGGGGGGAATACTATCTCCCCCGCTCTTCCAGAAAGGTTGAGCTGGGTAAATATAAAAACTATCACCAAGTGTTGTGGAGTTGGATGAAACCACAGTAACTCCTGTTACTGAGGTATGTTCTGGAATTATGAGTTGTATAACTCTAATAGGCATCATTGGTTTACCTATCTCGTGCATAAAACTCCCTCTCTTAATAATTGATACACGATTGTATATGCTTCGTTCCCGAGTGAAATTCAGATCATTGATTGTAGTTGTGAAGTTTTTTTCAACCTGTCCAAAGGCTGAGACAACACTCAGCAGGTTCACGAGGAACCCAATGAAAACAAGGCTTTGCCTTTTCATTTTAATTCTTCCATTTCCTTTTTGAATGTTAGTTGCAAACAATTAGCTTCTTGAGTGTAGAATTTATTCCCTTACGAGCTCTTACGAAATAGACGCCGTTTGAGATCCGCTTCCCCTGTTTTGAGGTCAGCGGCCAAACAACGACATTTTGTTCACAATTTCCCCCCGGGGCAGGACCCCGCTCCCAAACCTTTTTTCCAGTCACATTAAACACGGAAATTTCGTATTCATTAATATCCCTGAACGTTCTTCCCGAGGTTATTTTAAACGACACAAATTTATGGGCTGGATTAGGGATTATCGAAAGGGCTAATGATGAAGTGCTTCGTCCAAGATTACTGTCTTCTTGCTTATTTTCTTCAACAGCACTAAAACCACCATTTTCGGTATATAATATTGTCCCCCAGTCCCCAACAGCCCAACCTCTGAGTGAATCGACGAACCAGACTCCACGCAGATCATAGGTTGTAGGAGTTGTTTGTTGAACCCAGGTAGCACCTCCATCTGTTGTAGCGAAAATGCTGCCTCCACTGCCCACAGCCCAACCGTGCATAAGGTCATAGAAATGTACGCCCAAAAAGCTCGTTATAGTTGATGCGTATTGTCTGATCCAATTGCTACCACCATCTGTTGTTGAAATGATGTCCCCCCCTCCTCTGCCAAACCCACCAACGCTCCAACCATGCATACGATCCACAAACCAAACGCTGTAGAGGACTGAGTAATTCGGAGGATATTGCATGGTCCAACTCGCCCCGCCGTTCGTACTACTACGGATACATGATCCTGTGTCGGTCGAATTCTCTATCCCACCTACTGTCCATCCGAAAAGGGAATCTACAAAACAAATACTAAATAATTGAGAGGATGCTCCGCTGTTCTCCCAAGCCCAGGTCCTTCCTCCATTCCGGGTCTTCGCTAAAAATCCGTTCCAACCCGAAATCCAACCGGTTGAGGAATCCACAAACGAGATGCCTAGCGGCGGCCCACCGGGAGCAGCAGTGTCCCATGTTATTCCGCCATTTGTAGTTCTCATAACAGTACTCGACCCAGCCAACCATCCCCTCGAGGTATCCAGGAACGACATGCAACGGAAATCGATGTAGCTATATGGTGTGAGGCCTTGCCAATACCAAGTCTGGCCACTATTCGTAGTGTGGAGAACGGAATCTACACCCCTCACGACAGCCCATCCACAACTGGAGGTTGGGAAGCGTGCATTCCAAACCGGATTAGTCGTGCCGCTCGTCTGCTGGACCCAGTCAGCATTGAGATTGGACACTACGAAGAGAGCGAAAGCTATACAGACGACGAATATTACCGATGTATTTTGAACTCTCATTTTTATTAGGTTCTTAGCATACATGAATTGTACCCAAAAACACAAGAAGGTACTCTCCACAGTTCATTCTCGTGGTTAAAGCACCTTACTATTTACAACACGAGACAATTTCGCTTCCTTCACAATGGTAACCTCAAACTGAAGGTTGTCCCAACTTTTAACATTATTATAATATGCAATTCCCATGCCTAAAAAATACAATGTAAAAAATAAAACCTTTTTAATTTTAACCGATTATAAAATAATAGGTTACAAAACATCCCTTATGAATTCAAAAATATCGTTCTAAGTGGGAATACGAGTGATACTGTAGCATTTTAGGCATTAACACATCATGGGGAAACTTTTAACTTTAATTTTATTAATAGGTTATTACTTAAAAATAAAAATGAGACTTTAAATCTCATTTTAATAATGCGGACTCATTAATTTGAACATAGCTTAACCAAAAATAAAGCCTTAACTTACGCCTTCGCTTTTGGTCTCCCTTTACTCACCGTCACTCGAATCCCAAATCGTGCCATCAGCCTGTGAAACTGCATACGGTCCATGCCCAGGATTGCCGCGGCCCGGGAGACATTTCCTTTGCTCTCTCCTAAAGCCTTTTCAACCAGTGCCCGCCTTTGAGACTCCAGAGTCTCCCGGTATAGAGATCTTCCATTGTTGCAAAGCATTGGGATTTCCAAGTCGCAAAGGCTCAGATAATGGCCCTGGCACATAATCATTCCGCGCTCGACAGCGTGTTGGAGCTCCCGTACATTGCCCTCCCATTGGAACTTGAGCAAGGCTCTCGCGGTTTCCCCCGTAAACCCTCGCACAGACTTACCATATTGGGCTGCATAAACTTTGCGGAAATGCTCTGCCAGAAGAAGGATATCACTGCCACGCTCCCGGAGGGGTGAGATTTTGAGGGAGACGACTTTCAGGCGGTAATACAGGTCCCTGCGGAAGCGTTTCGCTTTTACTTCTTCCTCAAGATCCCGGTTTGTGGCACAGATCACCCGTACATCTACTTTCCTTGGCTTGGTCTCTCCCAGCCGCCTGATTTCACCTTCCTGCAACACTCGAAGGAGCTTTGACTGTACTGATTGTGAAGCCGAGGTGATCTCATCGATAAAGACCGTGCCTTCGTTGGCTTCTTCGAAAAGGCCTGGCTTGTCAGCAAAGGCTCCGGTAAACGCCCCTTTTTTATAGCCAAACAGTTCTGATTCCAAGAGCGTCTCTGCCAATGATCCACAATCCACAGCCACAAAATGCTTTTCCCGGCGAGGGCTTAACCTGTGGATTGTGCAAGCCAACAAGTCTTTTCCTGTTCCAGACTCACCCTGGATTAACACAGAGGCGTTTGTCGGTGCTACCCGGCGCAGCTCAGAATAGAGCGCCAACATCGGCTCTGAATTGCCGATCATTTCGTGCGGACATCCTTTCTTCAACGCCTCTGTCCGCTCATGCAATTCCCGGCACTCCCGCGACTTCTCGATTGCTGTTGAGACCAAGTTGGATACTGTCTTGAAAAAAGGGCGGTCAGTTTCCTCAAACATACTTTCCAGCTTCCGGCTATCCAGGTAAATCACGCCGATCACATCTCCACCAACCTTGAGAGGTGCGCAAAGCAATGTTTGAATCTTGTTAAAAATCACGCTCTGCCGGTTTGCAAACCTCTCGTCCGTGAGCGCTGTATTGGTAAAAATCACCTCGCCCTCATCCATGGCTGAAAGAGCCGAGGACTGGGAGAGGTCTTTGGCCTCACCGAGAGTGATTTGATCTTTCTGGAATGAGCTCGGGTAAGTCTTGGCTATTTTGAGACTGTCGGTTTCAATATCCCAAAGAAAGATCGCACCCCGCTCGGCCCCAAAGAGCATGACAAGAAGCTCCAAGACCCGGTCATAGACCTGATCCTCAGAGATTAAGGCCTCCATAAGCTCGGTGAGCTTGGAGAGCGCCTCAAGCAGCTTTCCACTGCAGGGCTTATTTCTTTGACCTGTAATAATGGAGTTCATGATAAGTGATTTGAAGTAAGAGAAAGACTCTGCCGTTGCATATATTTAAGCAACCACTTCGTAAACCCGCCCTTATTCTACATCAACCGTTCCAAGATTTCAACAACAAATATCTTTATTTATAATCAAATGTTCACATAACTTTATTTTGCTACAATTTATCTCATTGAGAAGAAGATTTTTAGCCTGGCGGGAAATGTCATCTATTAGGTGACGTGCCCCCCTGGAACTGATCCAGGTAGTGTGTTACAATTTTAGCCTGGATCGTCGTGAGAACCCCAACCCAGGGAGGTGAGAGATGGCGCAGAAGCAGTACCGGCCCGAAGAGATCATCGGGAAGCTTCGGGAGGCGGAAGTGTTGTTGAGCCAGGGGGTTAACGTGGAGGAGGTCTGCCGGAGGATCGAGGTGACCAAGGTGACCTTCTACCGCTGGCGGAAGGAGTACGGGAGGCTGCGGGTGGACCAAGCCCGGCGGCTGAAGGAGCTGGAGAAGGAGAACAGCCGGCTGAAGAAGCTGGTGGCGGACCTGTCTCTGGACGCCCAGATCCTGAAGGAGGCGGCCTCGGGAAACTCTTGAGCCCGGCCAAGCGGCGCCGGACAGTGGAGCGGGTGGTATCTGAGCTTCCCGCCACCGAGCGTCGCGTGTGCCGGGCCCTGGGGCAGCCGCGATCGACGCAGCGGTACGCCCTCCGACTGGCCGATGACGAGCCCCGGCTGGTGCGGGACATCGTGCGTCTGGCCACCCAATATGGCCGTTACGGATACCGCAGGGTGACCGAGCTGCTGCGCCGCGAGGGGTGGAGAGTGAACCACAAGCGGGTGGAGCGGATCTGGAGGGCGGAGGGGCTGAAGGTCCCAAAGCGGCAGAAGCCGCGGAGGCGGCTGTGGCTGAACGACGGATCCTGCGTGCGGCTCCGGCCTGAGAGAAAGAACCATGTCTGGAGCTACGACTTCCAGAATGGCCGGACGAGCGAGGGGAGGCTGCTGCGCTTCCTGAACATCCTGGACGAGTACACCCGGGAGTGCCTGGCCATCGACGTGGCCCGAAGCTTCACCTCCGAGGATGTGCTCGACCGGCTAGCGGATCTGTTTGTCCACCGGGGGGTCCCGGAGCACATCCGCTCCGACAACGGGCCGGAGTTCACGGCCCAGGCCGTCCGGAGGTGGCTATCCCGGCTGGACGTGAAGCCCGCATTCATCGAGCCGGGGAGTCCCTGGGAGAATGGGTACATCGAGTCCTTCAACGGGAAGTTCCGGGACGAGTTCTTGAACCGGGAGCTGTTGGATACCTTGCTGGAGGCCCGGGTGTTGACAGCCCGCTGGCGGCAGGAGTATAATACCTTCCGCCCGCACAGCTCCTTGAACTATCGCCCTCCGGTACCCGAGGCGTACGAACCTTTACCCGTAGGTCCTGGTCCGTTACACCCCCAGGTAGCCGTAGCAGCATGAAAACCGTAACACTGAGGGTGGTACATACTTTGGGGGCAGGTCAATCACGCACTGCCGGACCTGGTTCACCCGCAGCCTCCCTTGGCCAATGTTTTCTATTCTCCAGTGATATTCAAGTCACTGCAGGCGCACTCCCCCAGGTCAGTAAGACCGTATGAGTTGTTCTCTTTGTTTATTAAACCGCCGACGCTCAGAATTCTGAGAACGTTGTCGAGTACACTTTCTATAGATTGATTGTCTATGACCCCTTTATATTTATCTATAGCAGTGTTTAAAAGTTCATGTTGTAGCAAACGATGACGGGAGATGAGCTGTGTCAAAACTGCGCAGATGAAAGAGTATTTCCCGATGAGGTTGCGGTATCCGAGGTATTCAGGCCCAGTTGCCGGAGGGTTGTTGTCCTTGTCGAGTATGTTCTTATATGCCTGACGTCCCAACGGCGTAATGCAAATTTTGAGCACCCCGCTTACTGTTTTTGTGCTGAGGAAGCCGGTATCAAACTCCCAGAGCATAAATTCGACAGGCCGTATATGCGTCATCTTCTTGGGCATCTTACGTATAATGCGTTCTATCTCGGCAATGAGTCTGGTTTCTATGTTTTCGCCTTTTTTTGCCAAGTAATCCATAATTCCCATTGTAGTCGTGCAGTTTCCGATAATGCAGCGGTAAGAGCGGAGGAGATCCTGGGGGATACTGTTAGGTACATCTGTTGGTTTAGTGGATGTGGACCTTGGTGGTGGCTTCTCTCCAGGAGTTTCCTTTGAAAAAATACTTTTAAATACGGAGATTGCGCCCCAAACAAAGCCAGCGACAGCCCTGCCTAATCTAACCCAAAAGTTTATGTCGTCCATACTTCCTTCCTCATTTCTTCCTTTCCGGGGGCGGGGCTAAGTCCCGCCCCATCGGTTTTCATTATTTGAGATTCTTGTCCGCCAGCTTTATGAGGTCGGCTATCTGTTTGGCGGTAAGGGCTTGGGCCAATCCGCTGTTGTAAGGCATGGTTGTTAATTTGCCCTTTTCATCCTGAATTTGAGACAAATCTTGGGCGAAAGATGTTACCATTCCCAAGAGTTTTCCTGTTTTTGCCGAAATGACGGGCGAGCCGCTATTACCACTACTCGCAAAGCCGTCAATAAGAAAGGTTATGCTCTGGGGTGAGTGGTAGGCCACGATCCCAATTCTTGTTACAGGGATTAAACTTCCTTGCCCTTTTTCCGTCGCACCAATGTTAAGGGGAAAACCGAGGATCATGACACCAGCACCGTCTCGCAATTCTGTGTTTTTGGTATCTGCTGTATCGAACTGAGACAAACCATACCCATGTAGGGTTGTTTTGCCTTTTGGTTCCTCGAGCACCAAAACAGCGGCATCTTTACCAGGGCTTCGTGCAACGACAATACCCCTCACCCCTTCGCGTTTCCCGCCCTCGATGTTTACTGATACTACCGCGGTGTCCCTTGGTACGCAGTGGTTGCAGGTAATGACGTACACAATTTGGGGTCTAACAACTATGAAACCGCTACCAAAGGTCCAATCTTCGTTAGGTTTGATGGGTGATGTTTTGATCCAAACACAGTACTGCTTTAGAATTTCTGCCTGTGCCTCGAGCTGGAAGAAAGGGATATCGTCTGGGATTGTAAAAGCCCTTACTACCTGGGGACCGATAGTATTTAGGATGATCAAACTGAATACCAAAGAGAGAAAAAGCTTCTTGGATTTCATTTCTCTGCTCCTTTCTTTTCCCTGGGGCGGGGCAAAGACCCGCCCCCTCTTGGTTTGGTTTCTCTACGCCGTGACCGTGCAATTCACCGGGTCGCCCAGGGGCCCGAGGTTCATCAGCCGGTCGAACCACTGCGCCCGGTAGGTCACGCAAGTTAATGTAAGTATGTCCTTGGTCTCCAGGTTTTCATGAGGTACTAATTCTTTATTTTGGTTGAATTTTATTAGTATTTCAGGAAAAACATCACATAGCCATATATCGGGCTTCTCAAGATATTGTTGATATAAATTCTGATCTCTTAGTACCTCCTCCAGTGCCAGTTTCACAAGCCTGTCGACCTTCTCAGAGTCAAAAAGGAAAGGCTTCTGGTCAGGATGATCCAATGCTCCACTCCCTTAATGCACCTGCTTCACTTCTTAATTATATCAAACGAAAATGGAAGCAGCTAAGTTACTGAGAACCTAACATATTTTTCTCCACTATTATGATTATTCAGAACCAAAGTGCCACATAGACATCGTTCCCAGGTTCCTCTGAAACACCACCGCCTCCATGTGGTGTAACATTTGCACACTTTGCATGTTCGTAGAAAGTTTTGATCAGACTATCTTCACTTCTCCTTATAAATGTGATTGCTAAGGTTGTTCAAGCTGTGATAGTAAAGGACAGCGTGTTGGCGCTCTCCTGACCATTCACAATTACCCCGATAGAGATCCGCTGACCTTCTTTCGGCCAATCTTTACCATTAATTTGTTTAAGTGGAATTATGAGTTTTATATAACTGTCATGCCAATCTGGTTTTGGAACAGGTTGGAAGGGATTACCATCAATAGTAAGTAGGCTACCATTCTGCTCTTCGCCAAATGACAATCCTGTAATGTTAATTTCTGTTCCGGGACTCCCGCTTCCTAGCGATAAGCCGGATAGTCTGGGTACGTCGGTCGAAACTAATTTCTTGCCTAAATATGCCCCCTGTCCTAGTCCCATAAGCACCATGAGCGCAGGGTCGATATCAGGCAATATGGGTGGAGCAGCGTTTATTTGATAGTCTAATCTAATAAGATATATTACGAGGGCGATAAGCGTCCATGCAATCAACTGAATCTTACTCAGGTCGGGATAGCCATCATCGTCTCTGTAAACCCAGTCAGGACTATCAGCCTTAGGTTTAGCTACAGGGTCAGCATTAGATTTAATCTCAGCGTCCGTCGTGGGTTTAGCCACTGTTTTGTCTGCCCGTCCGCTTGCCACATATGAAACTGTAATTCCTTTGGCTGCCGCCATTGTGACTACACTAAATCCCATGGCAATGAGAAGGCTTTTGGGAATCTCATTAATAGCATCGTAGTTGCCCTTATAGAATCTGGCAGATAAAATAGTTGCGTATGAAAATAGAGCAACCGCTGTCCAGAGAAAGAATTGAAGCTTTGATGCGCTGGGCCTGCCATCAGCACCTTTGATAAGTTCCCATGGATTCCATTTACCCACTAGAATTTTGTATAAAAGCCAAAGTACTACAAGGGTAACAATCCCAGAACCGTAGGCACAAAGCTTCATGATATTTCTCCGAATCTAGAGGGTTACTAACAACCTTTTATCGCTAGCTCAAAACAGATGAGGAAGCAATCACTTCACAGGACAGCCCTTATGAAGGGTTTTGCCTTCGGGCGGTGTTGAACCTGTTTGGAGGTTTTGAGGTTTGATTTTTGTGACCCACAAGCAATTATTATAATGGTAAACGTTGGAATTCTTACTCCAAGCATACTTGGCCTTCGTCTTGTCCAGTGGAGGTGTTACAACAGTCGTTACAGAATATATCTCCCACATGGGATAGGTTTCTTTTTTATTGTTGCTGTATGTAACTGTGAATTCGTTTGATTGAGGTGGCACTTCTACAACGATGTTTCCTCCGACTACATCACGGCCAGGAACAGGCTTTACACCTTCGCCCTCTTCTGTCCAAAATGTGTTTATCCCGACATCGTGGAGTCGGCTGAGGCAAACATCAGTGGGATGTTTATACGTGTTACCTGTAGCCTTTGTTCCGACTGAAATGACACCCACCTCGGGCTTGAGTGTTCGAACAAATTGTTCATTGGAGGAATATTTGCTGCCGTGGTGAGACACTTTGTACGCTTCAACCCGCCCAACTTCTTCCGCTATGCCTGTCTCGATGTCCGCAAAACCTCCCCCATTGATACCACTCAGATCGCCGCCAAGGAATAGATTGAAGTTGTCAAAGGTCACTACACAGGCGACTGAAAGGTCATTTTCATTATTTGTCTTAACTCCATTCCCGTTCACAGCCACAACTTTTATGACTACCGAATCCGGATTACCCTTGTCAAGAACGATAGTTTTCCCTTTTTCTGCTGTTACGCGTTTGCTGCCTACAGCTTCGAGGTAATTTTGAAATACTTTTGTTTCTTTTTTGTTACTATCGCCTCTATCATAGGCAGCTATTTCAACGGGAAACTCGTTCAGGATTTCTTTGGCACAGCCACAATGGTCAGCATCGTAGTGGGTAGTAATGAGATAGTCGATGGATTGAATGCCCAACTGTTGCATGTAGGCAATGGCACGGTCACATAGCCCTGGCCTTCCTCCGTCCCATAAAACTGTCTCTCCTTTTGGCGAAATAAGTAAGATGCCGTCTGCTTGGCCGACATCTATAAAATGGAGTTGAAGTGTGTCGTTTCCTTTTCCTTTTCCAAAAGCTGATAAGGGTAATGTCAAAAGGACAAGGGCAAGAACCATCCGTAGTGGGTTTTTCATGCTTCTCTCTTCTTAAATTAAATGGATGTTTATTTAAATTAGCTTAAGGGATGAGCGCAAGTAATCGGTTCAGGACAAGGTTAGCTATACCATTCGTAAAACGTTGAGCTCTGGCTTTGCTTTCCACAACCATTTTAAGAGCATGCATTTCTGTTAGATCATGAATGTCTTGTACATAACCCCCAAATTGTTCCTTTGTTATCTGGCCTTCAGCGAGTTGGATGAGGTAAAGTTCTAATTTCTCTCCCTGCCTTTTGAGGATTGCTTCGGAGTCGCTCTTGGCTGAATTGATCAAAGATAGCAATTCTGCCTTAAGCGATTTAGCCTCATCGCTCTTTAGCAGATCAAACAACTTTTCCCAGGAGAGACCCATAGTAATGATTCCTTTCCCTTATGGTTCGTTCTTGTTCTTTGAATGCTCTGTTTGAATGGCGATATCAAAAGCGTCAGATATGTTTTGAATACTGTCCTGAAGGTTGGTTGGGTTCCATTTCCCATTAGTTATCCGGTCCTTTACGTGTCTTTCAAATATATTATTGATAATTTCGACTTGCTTACAGGTCTCGATATTCTTTGATCCTTTTCCCCTTTCATATTCGTAAATCTGAGAGAGCTTTAGGCAAACCAATTCAATTTTAGCCGAATCGATTGAATCATTTGTAAAGGTCCTGTATAACATCATAACTTCTGACTTCAAATCAGTGAGATTCTTATAGGTAGTTGGATCAAAATATGTTATAGAACCAAAAATAGAAGCACAACCACAAATTAAGAAGAGTGGCAACAGCAGATGGGGTGTAATTATCTTCCGAAACATATGGAACTATCTCTTTGATTTTATCATGTATTTATTATCAATGTTGTTGCTAACAACGTTTCGTCATAATCCAAAATGAATAACGAATATTATGAGCATTAGTCATATTATAATCCCCCATTACTCTGTTTTACTTTTTTTAGTGAAGAAGATTCCGAGGGATGCACTTACAATCCCTTGAAATGGTCCTAATCCAAAATTCGCTACCTTTATTCTTTCAAGAAGGGAAGGAGATTCTTTTGATAAAGGAAATAAAATAACTAAGCTTATCGTAATCAGATAAACAATGGTTAAAATAAGAGTAACTGTAAAAGCGAATCGACTGACTTTTCGGGGACTTACATTATTCCCCATAGCATCTGAAACCATAACACCAATGATCAAAGCAGCAGTAGGCAGAATAGTTGGAGAAAACCAGGACCAAATATCCCGAGCAGTGTCACGGTACAGACCATTTATCGTCTGTAGGAAAAGGACAAGAAACAAACCACCCCCCCAAATAAACCAAGTGATTGCTAAAGTCCTTTTGGCTGAGTTCATATAAATACTTGGCTTCATTTTTGTAATTCTTTCCAAAGTTTAGCTTTTTCTAAGTGTGTAGCTCCCAGCAAGGGGCTCGGATCTTTAAAGATGGGTTGATGATCAGCAGAAAGTTGTTCCCATTCATAAATTAACGCTTCACATTTGTAATCTGAAGTTATTTGAATTTTTGCAATTAATGGGGGCAGCTTATCTAATCCTCCATTTAGCCATGCCATGGCTTGTTTTCGATTTACAGTCGAGTTTGTTTGATTGAACGGCTGAGAGGTTACAATGAAAACAATGATCCGATAATGGCCTGGATTAGCTTTGAAAAGGGCTTTGAGATAAGAAGTAAGATTAAATACCCTTGGTGGGCAGTAGTCCCCATACCACCTTTCACTCTCTTCCTTTGATGAACCATCTGGATAGATTTGTTCAAGACGTGAAACCAAAGCAAAGCCTTCTGGGGCAGAATAATAACTCCGTTCGCCATATCCTGCCTTTTGAAAAGCATTTTCTAAATCTAAAGCAACATCTCCTAATGTCATTTTAGTATTTTTATTGACTAGTAATGTATCTGGGATCATTACAAAGGCAGAAGCTTTTGGAGGTGGCCAGGGGAATTGTGGCCAGGGGAATTTTTTAGGCAAAAGTACATTTGTGCTACAACTCACTGATAAGATAAATAGAATAACTAGAAAGATCCGAGGAATATTTACTACTAATTGATTCTTTATCATCAGTTTTATCCCTTTGTTATTTCTGCTTTCGTTTCCTTTCATAAGCCAGAATTAAGCTCTTCTAACTGACTCTTAATTTTATGGACTGGTGAAAACCTTTCAGGTAGCAATATCGTTAACATCTGGTCTATTTACTGCTCCGTTTCTAGGATCATCGTACCATTTGAAATACTCATCAGCTCCCTTTTGCCCAGATTGCTTCAGCGCCTTTTTTGTCTCATCTGAGAGGTTAAAATCTGTTGTCCCTACACCAAGGGTATCAATGTAGATGGACCGTTGCCAGTCATCAGAATGCAGGTGCATGCTCTGCTGAACGCCAGTCAACCCCGCCCATAGGGCCTGTGCATAGTCCACCAGGTTATTGATTTGGCGCTTCGGAGGCTCCTTGTCATCCCTGAACACCCCGATTTCTGTCGCAGTGTCTAGGCGGAACCCCAAAGTCTCTTTGTTGAAAACATAGGGGCTGATGACTTTCCCAGCTTTGACTAATTCTTGATTATGCTCCTTGTAATAATCCGTCTCCCGATAGTTCTGCTTGATGTTCGGATCGAGGTATTTCATTCGATCGAAGAGCTTGATGGGATAGTTATCAATCACACCCCCATCGACATAAACCCTTTGCACTTCGCCTTGAGAAGGGACCTTGATGGCTGCGAAGAAAAGGGGAATTGACATGGAGATGCGGACCGCGTAGGCCAAGCTGACGGCCGGGGTTTTTTCGGCGGAGAACACCTCGGCGTATCCCGTGGAGAGGTTAACCCCCATGAAATACATGTCCCGGAACCCGCCCCGGTTCGCGATCTCCCCAAAGGTCGCTTCCGGATCCCCTGTTTTTTCTCCGACCTTCTCCTCGGCCCAGTGGAGGAAGAAATCGCCCTTGTACAGCCCGTATTCATGAACGATCCTTTCTGCATCTCTCAGAATTCCCCAGGAGTCATCGAGGAAGTTTTTGAAATTGAGAGTTGTTAGGATGTTTTCTATCTCTGAGAGGGAGTATCCGAGGCCTATTAAGAGGGCGATGATCGCGCCTGCGGATGTTCCTCCGACCCGCTTAATGTTCTTTAAAATGCCTTTCTGTTCAAGAACGCCAAGCGCTCCTACATAGGCGATCCCCTTGACTCCACCGCCTTCAAACACGAGATTTCTAAACTGATATGGCATTTTTCTCCTTACATTCTTTGAAGAGTTTGGCCGGCTTTATGGTGAAAAAGCCAAAAAGGGACAACACCCAACTGTGGGGTGTTCATCCCTTTTTCTTTAATTCAAAAGTTGATTCTAAATAAAACTGCATCGCAATTCTCCTCCATCTCTCACCCTTGCCCAAGGGGATCTCTCAACCAAGGACGAGGATCTTTAGATGCAGCATTCACGATTTTAAAGATAAAGAGAGCAAGAGTATCACTTGGAATTTAAAATTGGCTCTCATTTCAATAAGGATTTATGTACTGAAAGGTTACTTAATTGATTCTTTTGGCTGACAGCAGAAACACAACAGGCACTCTCCACAGTTCGTTTGTGTGGTTAAAGTGCCTTTTTTTACTTTAGTGACTGCATTCAATTTCCTTCACAATTGTAAGCTCAAACCGAAGGTCGTCCCAACTGTTAACATTATAAATATTTGCAAGTTTCATGCCTAAAATTAACCCTGTCTAAAAATTACAAAATCTTCTTCAACATATTAAAAAATAATGACTTAAAAAACTGACATTACTAATACAAAAATTTCCCTCAGTATGGAATAATGAGGGGAATTATCTCATTTTAGGCTTTTACATAATAATGAGATTCCTATAACTCTAATATTATAAACAGGTAAAACCTATAAACAAAAAATGAGACTAACTGTCTCATTTAAATTATTTAAAATCATTTAGTTAGAACATTGCCTAACCCTTAATAAAACATTAGGTTAAGTCTGCTCTTTTGGTCTACCTTTGCTCATTGTCCCTTGAATCCCAAATCGTGTCATCAGCCTGTGAAACTGCATACGATCTATGCCGAGGATTGCAGCAGCCCGGGAGACATTTCCTTTACTTTCTCCTAAAGCCTTTTCAACTAGTGCCCGCCTTTTAGCCTCAAGAGTCTCTCGGTATAAGGATCTTCCTTCGGTGCATAACGTTGGGATTTCCAAGTCGCTGAGGCTCAGATAATGGCCCTGACACATAATCATTCCGCGCTCGACAGCGTGCTGAAGCTCCCGCACATTACCCTCCCATTGGAACTTGAGCAAGGCTCTCGCGGTTTCCCTCGTAAACCCTCGCACAGGCTTACCATATTGGGCTGCGTAAACTTTTCGGAAGTGCTCTGCCAGAAGAAGGATATCACTGCCACGCTCCCGGAGGGGCGGGATTTTGAGTGAGACAACTTTCAGGCGGTAATACAGGTCCCTGCGGAAGCGTTTCGCTTTTACTTCTTCCTCAAGATCCCGGTTTGTGGCACAGATCACCCGTACATCCACTTTCCTTGGCTTGGTCTCTCCCAGCCGCCTGATTTCACCTTCCTGCAGGACTCTAAGGAGCTTAGACTGTACGGATGGTGAAGCCGAGGTGATCTCATCTATAAAGACTGTGCCTTCGTTGGCCTCTTGGAACAGGCCTGGCTTGTCCGCAAAGGCCCCGGTAAACGCCCCCTTTTTGTGCCCGAAGAGCTCTGATTCCAAAAGCGATTCTGGGATAGCACCGCAATCCACAGCTACAAAATGCTTTTCCCGGCGAGGGCTCAACCTGTGGATTGTGCAAGCCAACAAGTCTTTCCCTGTTCCAGACTCTCCCTGGATTAACACAGCAGCGTTTGTCGGTGCTACCCGGCGCAGCTCAGAATAGAGCGCCAACATCGGCTCTGAGTTGCCGATCATTTCGTGCGGACATCCCTTCTTCAACGCCTCTGTCCGCTCATGCAACTCCCGGCATTCCCGCGACTTCTCGATGGCTGTTGAGACTAAGTTGGATACTGTCTTGAAAAAAGGGCGGTCAGTTTCCTCAAACATACTTTCCATCGTCCGGCTATCCAAGTAAATCGCGCCGATCACTTCTCCCCCAACCTTGAGAGGAGCGCAGAGCAATGTTTGAATCTGGTTGAGAATCACGCTCTGCCGGTTTGCAAATCTCTCGTCCGTGAGCGCGGTATTGGTAAAAATTACCTCGCCCTCTTCCATGGCCGAAAGAGCCGAGGACTGGGAGAGGTCTTTGGCCTCACCGAGAGTGATTTGATCTTTCCGGAAAGAGCTCGGATAAGTCTTGGCTACTTTGAGACTGTCGGTTTCAAAATCCCAAAGAAATATCGCGCCCCGCTCGGCTCCAAAGAGCATGACAAGAAGCTCCAAGACCCGGTCATAGACCTGATCCTCAGAGATTAAGGCCTCCATTAGCTCGGTGAGCTTGGAGAGCGCCTCAAGCAGCTTTCCACTGCAGGGCTTATTTCTTTGTCCTGTAATAATGGAGTTCATGATAGGTGATTTAATGTTAGAGGAAAACTCTGCCGGTGCATGTATTTAAGCAGCCACTTCGTTAAACCCGCCCTTATTCTACATCAACCGTTCCAAGATTTCAACAACAAATATTTTTATTTATAATCAAATGTTCACATTACTTTATTTTGCTTCAATTTATCTCATTGAGAAGAAGATTTATAGTGTCATCTTCATGATTTCATACCCACTCCTTCTTTTTATTATTCACTTCCAGCTTAATGTGAAAATTAAAAGCGCCGGGACTTTTATTTCCTCGGCGTAATTCAGGTGAGCCACGCTTCCGTTATTTCAATGGACTATCATATCGGCATTCGGCGCCAAAATAAAGGTGAGTTCATCTTGTGACCATTTTGTGACCACAAACTAAATCATAAGATGTGAATTGTAAAGAAATGAAACGAATTTAAAATTTGTTCTAAACCTATGGTCTATCTTGTATTAGCCTAGATTTTAGCTGGTTATAGATTTTACCTTCTTTAGGATTTGCAGACCCTCGCCTTACCCCTTGGCTATGCCGCCTGATTTGGCTTTCGGCTTTTAGCCATTGCCTAAAAGCCTGTTGCCGCCATTCTGGAGCGGGCGATGGGATTCGAACCCACGACTTCCACCTTGGCAAGGTGGCATTCTAGCCACTGAATTACGCCCGCGCCACTTTAAATAATGTTACTCCAACTTCTTAAGGATTGTCAAGATGTCTAACCGGGAATGCCGTCAAAGGAAGAGCTGCCGTCTGGAAGGTTCACTGCTCCTTGGCCCTTTCGAAAATCCTCAGGTATTGCCTCGCTGAGGCCTCCCAGGAGAAATCGCAGGCCATGGCGCGTTGAACGAGCAAGGCCCAAGTCTCTCTTTGATGATAGGCCTGAACTGCGCGCGACAGGGCTTCGATCAGTGCCTTCGCCTCATACGCCAGGAAACTGAATCCATTCCCCTTGGAATCGCGGTCGACATCTCGGATCGTATCTGCCAGCCCTCCGGTTTCACGCACCACCGGGATGGTCCCGTATTTGAGGGCGATCATCTGCCCGAGGCCACAGGGCTCGTAGCGCGAAGGCATGAGGAAGAGGTCGCTTCCGGCATAGATTCTATGGGCTAACGGATCGTTAAAGCCAAGGGTCAGGCTCACCCTGTCGGGATGATCAGCCTGGAGCTTGGCGAGGAGGTCATGGTACTTCTGGTCTCCTGAACCGAGGAGGATGAACTGAACGCCCAGGGAAAGGATCGGACCCAGGGCGTGGGCCAGGAGATCAAACCCTTTTTGGTCTGCCAGCCGGGAAATCATTCCCACCAAGGGAGCCCGACCCTCGGTGGAAAGTCCCTTCTCCTCTTGAAGCGTCCGTTTCGCCTCGGCCTTACCCGCCAAGCTCCGGGAGCTAAATTTAGCCGGGAGGAACGGATCGCATTCTGGATTCCACTCGCTGTAATCGATCCCGTTCAAAAGGCCGAACAGATCCTCGCGCCGGTGCCGGAGGACCCCCTCCAAACCGCACCCAAAATCCGGCGTCTGGATCTCCTCGGCATAGCGCGGGCTCACCGTGGTGAGGACATCGGCATAAACGAGGCCGGCCTTCAGGAAATTAACCTCTCCGTAATATTCCACTCCCTCCGGGGTAAAGGCCTGCTCGGGCAGGCCGGTCAGGTGGAAAGCAGTCTGTGGAAACCTTCCCTGATAGGCCAAGTTATGGATTGTGAACACGGCCTTGGTCTCACGGTAAAAGGCATCCCCTCGATACAGGGTTCGGAGATACGCGGGAATGAGCCCGCTCTGCCAGTCGTGGCCATGGATCACGTCCGGGACAAAGCCTAATTGTTTGAGGAGCGCAAGCGCGGACCGGGCGAAGAAGGTGAACCGCTCGGCATTGTCCGAATAGTCCCCTGCGGTCGTCCCGTAGAGCCCCTGGCGGTCATAATAAAGGTTGTTCTCGATGAAATAGGTTCGAACCCCGGGGATCGCTTCGCTCATCCAGACCGCGGTTTCCCCGGCTTTTCGCTTCTCTATCTTGAACCGGTTGTGATCGATCGAGCCGTAAAGGGGTGTGAGCACAACCACCTCGTGCCCCAGGCCTACCCAGGCCTTGGGCAGAGCTCCACAGACATCTGCCAATCCCCCGGTCTTGGAGAAGGGGACCACCTCCGAGGAAATCAAGGCGACGCGCATGGCCCTATCCCAACTCCACATCTCTTAAGAAAGCCGCGGCCTCTTCCGGAGGGGTGGGATTGATGTAAAATCCCGAGCCACGCTCGAATCCCGCCACCCGGGTCAGGCGGGGCATGATCTCAAGGTGCGTGTGATAGTACTCCAGTTCCGGGGTGGCCAGGGGCCCGGTGTGGAATACGATGTTGTAGGGAGGATGTGCTAAGGCCGTGTTGATGCGACGCAGGGTTTCGCGCAGGATTTCAGCTAAGAGGTCGATGCGTTCCGTTCGGAGACTTTCAAAGGCCGTACGGTGCTTTTTAGGAAGAATCCAGGTCTCGAACGGAAACCGCGCCGCATAGGGCTCGATGGAAATGAATTCGTCGTTGTCCGCGACCAGCCTCCTCGTATCCTGCAATTCCTGGCGGATGATATCGCAGAAGATGCAGCGCTCCTTGTACGCGAAATAGTTTTTGGACCCATCTAATTCCTCGTGAACTGCTTTGGGCACGATCGGCGTGGCGATGAGCTGGGTATGGCTGTGCTCCAGGGAGGCTCCCGCCCTGCGGCCGTGGTTCTTGAAAACCATCACGTACTGCATCCTGCTGTCCTTGCGCAGGTCATCGATCCGTTCGCAGCAAGCGGCCAAGACCTCCTCCACCTGTTGGACCTCCAAATCGGGCAGGGTCTTGAAATGGTCCGGAGTCTCGATCACCACTTCGTGTGCGCCCACCCCGGACATCTTGTCGTAAATCCCCTCTCCCACCCGGTTCAGGTCGCCCTCGATCCGCAAGGCCGGGAACTTGTTGGCCACGACCCGTACCCTCCAGCCTGGGGTGTTCGGCTGGGTTCCCTTCTCGCGGTAGGCCAGAATCTCGGGGGGGGTCGTCTTTTCGTGCCCGCCGCAGAACGGACAGATCCCTCCGACCTGAGGTTCCTCCTCCTTTCCGAAGTCCGAGGGCCTCTTGCCTCGCTCCGTAGCGATGATCACCCATCGTCCGACCACTGGATCTTTTCTCAGCTCGGGCATTCAGATATCCCTCTTATGCATTGCTTCAAAGATAACGCACCTTCCGGATGCTGTCGGAGAGCTATTTCACTAAGACTAATGGCTTGGTCTTGTTGCCTTCGGGCGTCTGCAGCTGATAGTAGTAAATCCCGCTGAAAGCCTTATTGTCCTCCCACCGGACGACGTGCCTTCCGGCGTTGAGATCCCCGTTTACCAAGGTGGCCACTTCCTGGCCGAGCTGGTTAAACACTTTCAGGACGGTATGCCCCGACCGGCTTAGGTTGAACTCGATGATTGCCGAGGACCGAGTCGGGTTGGGAAAGTTCTGCTCTAACTGGATTCCCGATCTACCTGGGCTTGTGCCCTGCGATTCGGCGACCGCCAGGGTAATGCCCAGTGAATACACCAGAAGCTCGGTCGTGTAGGGATAGGGCGCAGAGGAGTTTCTCTTGTCCAGGGCCAGCTTCAGGACGTTGCTCCCCGGAGTGAGGACCAGACAGTTGACATCATATGAATATCCCGTCTGGGACCAGGCTTTGACCACCGCTCCGGCCAGCATGTCTACGATTCTGACTCGGGTGTCCGAGCCGCTGTAATCCTGAACGACCACCTCGGGGTGACCATTCCCGTCCGCATCGTTCAAATAATATGGATACACCCAAGTGTAAGAAGCGCTGCAGGTCAGCGGGAAGTTGTAAACTTGGTTGAAATTATCCCCATCGTAGATATGGCAACGTTGGGCGGTGCTGTCCAGGACGAAAAAGTACTGCGCCCGGCCGGTGCTGAAATCCCGCAGCGCTCCCTTGTACCCGTAGGTGGCTGGGGAGGTCCAAAGGGAATCGATGGTGGCGAAGGCTGGGGCGCTGAAAGCCACCGACATCAACAGCACGATTCCTAACCGACTGACTTTCATCGTATCCTCCTTACTTCTAAAGAGACTCCTCGGTTATGGGGAGCCCACTAAAGCAGGATGGCCGCTTTTCCGAAACTCTTCTCTCCGCCTGAAATCAGCCTCAGGTAATAGACCCCGGAAGGCATGGCAAGGGTCGTGTGATCGTGATGAAATCAAGCCCTGTTCCGCTGACCCAGCTTCCCCCAGCCACATAGACATGACCATTAGCGTCCACGGCCAGGGCATTGATACCCTTTCCGTTGGACTCATCCTTCAGGTCTCACGGTCTCCCCGTAAAGATCATGATCGTCGCTGGATTGGATTCGGGCACTCACGAAATCTCCCCGTTTCGCGGCTCCTTGCAAGTGGATAACCCCATCGATGTCCAACGCTTCCGCCTCGCTTCGCCCTATGGCGTTGCCTTTGGGGGAGACGGAATCCACAATGACCTTGAGTTTTCTTCCGATCTTTTTCTTCAACAGGCTCTGCGATATCTGTCGTTGGGTCTCCATCAGCCTTTCCAGGCGCTCGCTCTTCACGTCATCCTCGACCTGTCCGAGCATCCGTGCCGCTTTCGTTCCGGCCTCTCGGGAGTAGCGGAATACGCCCAGGCGGTCAAAGCGGGTTTCCTCGACGAACTCCAGGAGCTCCTCAAATTCCTTCTCGGTTTCGCCGGGCAGGCCCACGATCAGCGTAGTTCGCAGGGCTGCGCCGGAAATCCTTGTTCGAATATTCTTAATGAGCGTCCGAATCTCCTTTCCCGTAACCTTTCGGTTCATGGCCGAAAGGATCCTGTCCGAGATGTGCTGGATGGGGAGGTCCACATATTTGCAGACCTTTGGGCTGTCCGCAACGGTTTCCAGCAAGGTCTCAGCCACATGCGCGGGATGGAGATAAAGGAGCCGGAGCCAAGTGATCCCTGAAATCTCCGATAGTCCCTGGAGGAGCTCTGTTATCCTGTTTCTGCCGTAAAGGTCCTCTCCGTACCTCGCGGAGTCCTGGGACACGAGGGTAAGCTCTTTCGCTCCCTGCTTCGCCAGGTCTTTCGACTCAGCGATTAAGTCTTCCATCGGCGCACTTCTCATCCGCCCCCGAATCTGAGGGATCGTGCAGTAGGCGCAACGGTTGTCGCAGCCATCGCCGATTTTCAGATAGGCGGTATGCACCGGGGTTGAGAGCCGCCTGGGCAGAAAGGCGAGCGAAGCCTCCGGCTTGGCGACGTACCGTCGCTCCCTCGACCCGTTGCCCTCCAGGGCATCTCGGACGACCTCTGCGATGCGTCCGATCTCCGAGACGCCTATGAAAGCGTCCACCTCGGGCATCTCCCCGGACAGATCAGAGCAGTATCTCTGGGCCAGGCACCCACCCACCACCAGCACCCGGCACGCCTTGCGTTTCAGTTCCCCGGCCTGGAGGATGGCCTCGATGGACTCCCTCTTGGCGTCCTCGATAAACCCACAGGTGTTCACGATCACCGCCTCAGCTCTGCGGGGATCATTCGTAGCCCGGAAGCCGGCCCGTACGAGGAGACCCGCCATCCGCTCCCCGTCCACGACGTTCTTCGGGCATCCCAGGTTCACGACCGCCACCGGGATGCCCCTCCATCCAGAACGAGCGTCCTCTGCTCTGCGCTTCGGGCGCTCGTCGGGTTGCCTCATTTTAATTCACCGATAATTCACGAACTGCAGAGCCAAGCCCTGGTCGTGCTCCCGGAAGTAGGCGATTACGACCTGGAGGTCGTCTTTCTTGGGCCCGAACACCCGCACCTGTTCCTCCATGATCTGGGTCTGGACCTTGAGGCCCATGCCTTTAATGAGCTTGACAATGGTCTTGGCTTTCTCCATGGGGACCCCGGCGAGGAGCTTGGCCTCTTGCCTCACCGTGCCTTTGGCTGCAGGCTCAACCTTGCCGTACTCCAGAAATTTCAGCGAGACCCCCCGGCGCACAAGCTTGGTCTCCAGCACGTCGATGACCTGTTTCAGCTTGAACTCGTCGTCCCCGACGAGCACGATCCGGTCCTCCTCCAGCCTTATCTCGCTCTGGGAGCCTTTGAAATCGAAGCGCTGGGTGATCTCCTTCTGGGCCTGGTGCACACCGTCCGCCACCGCCTGGCGGTCTATGTGAGAGACGATGTCGAACGAAAAGGTTTGGGCCATTACGCTCTCTCCTCGCTGCTCTTTTACTGCGCCTCCACGATCGCCACCCCGGCCGGAGGGGTGAACGTGAACCACTTGGCGTCCACCTTCTTGAGCCCCTTCTCCTTCTCGAGCTCAAAGGTGTTATGGTCCTCTGAAAGGTCCTCGATCCTCACCTTCTCGCAGGCGTACGTCTTGGGATTGATCCAGAGCTCGGTGCTCTTGAACGGCGCCTGGTTGTCCTTTGGAACCAGCCTGATGGCGTGGCCTCCGGCCGTCTCCGAGGTGTCCGTCAGGTCATAGGCCACGGTGAAGGGCTTTTCTTGTCCAAACAGCAGGTCTCCCAGGGGCATCTGCTTTTCCCCCCTTGCAAGCTCCTGTTTGGTGGCCTGCTTGCTCCCCTCTTCATAGATGATGAGTGCTGTCCCGTTTGAAACCAGGAGCTGCTTCTTGGGACTGCTGACCTCCATGCGCAGCTTGTCCGGCCTGGCCAGGAAGAGCAGCCCCGAGGACCGCTTGCACAGTCCGTTGACCTTGTCGCAGGCGGTCTGGTTGAACTCCGCCCGGATCCCGGCGAACCGGGCATACCGCAACCTCACCTTTTCAAAGACCTCGTCCGCCGTGAGGCCGCGAGCCAGGGCCGTGCCGGCCAGGAGCAAAAGAATAACCGGTCCAACTCGCTTGAGCATTCTCTCTCTACGCCGTGGGAGCCGGAGGGGCCTCCTTCTTCTTCGGCTTCAGGGCCGCGAACGCGGCAATGGCGATGATCAGCACGATGATGACCAATCCGACCCCTACCCCGGCCATGGCCGTGGAGTTCAGCACTTCGGAGACGGCCAAGAGGTGAAGGTCCTTGTCCGTGCCCACAAAGTTCCAGACGGCCGTGCTGCCCAGAATGCTGTCCGCGTTCGTCCCGGCCTTGGTGATGGTTCCCGGCAGGGTGACCCGCAGGTGGAACTTGGGCTCCATGCCCGTGGGCGTGGAGGACTCCTCCTTCTTGGTCTCGGAACTCTCGGCTTTGCTCTCTTTGAGCTTCAGGACCTCGTCATAGGTGTAGACGGTCTTGAAGAACCCCTGCTTCGTGAGCTTGACCGGGTTGTCCGCTTTGGAGAGCGCCGCCGGGCTGGCAAAGTGTCCCTCACCCTTCAGGACGTGCATCGTGTCCTTCTCTCCGGCGGTCTGGGTGTAGGTCTTCTTCCACTCCTTCTGCTCCCCGAAGAACTGCTTGTCCAGGTCCGTGCCCATCGTGCCCCCGCCGTAGGCCGCGCCCAGGAGGTCCTTCTGTTTGGTCTCGATCCGGACCATGCGGTCCATGGACCCGTCCTGGTGGACCTTGGTCTCCATGCTGACCTCGAAGCAGCCCACCAAAAGCGTCGTGGCCAGGATCACGGCCAGCGCCAGCGCCTTCCTCACCATCTTCCTTCCTCCTTTATTTAGGTTAAGGACCTGCCCCTTCATTTTGCAACTTGCATTTTTCAATTTGCATTTTCCGGATGCGTCGTCCCGTCCAGCTTCACCAGCACCTTCCGCGCCTTGCTCCCGTCGAACGGGCCCACGATCCCGGCCTGCTCTAACTGGTCCATCAGGCGCCCGGCTCTGGAATAGCCGACCTTCAGCCTCCTCTGCAGGAGGGAGGTGGACCCGAACTGGTGGCGGATGATCAGGGCCTTGGCCTCCTCAAAGAGCAGGTCGCGCTCGCCATCCCGTTCCTCCGGAGCCGCGACCTCTAACGAATGGTCCTCCAGGTCCTCCTCGCCTTCCTCCACCCCGTACCAATCCTTCAGGAACCCCACGATGTTTCCCACTTCCTCGGCGGAGATATAGGTCCCGTGAAGCCGGATGGGCTCGGCCTGGGCCGGGGGCAGGAAGAGCATGTCCCCGCGCCCGAGGAGCGACTCCGCCCCGTTCACGTCCAGGATGGTGCGCGAGTCCGTCTTGGAGGCCACCTGGAATGCGATCCGGCAAGGGAAGTTGGCCTTGATCACGCCCGTGATCACGTCCACCGAGGGCCGCTGGGTCGCGACCACCAGGTGGATGCCCACGGCCCGAGCCATCTGGGCCAGCTTGGCAATCTGGTTCTCGATCTCCGAGGCCTCCCGGGAGAGCATCAGGTCCGCCAACTCGTCCACCACGATGACCAGGTAGGGGAGCTTTTTGGGAACCTCCTCCCTCTTGTTGTAGTCCTCGATGTTCCGGGCCCCCAACTTGGCCAGGAGCTGGTAGCGCTCGTCCATCAGGTTCACGGCCAGGCGGAACACGCGCACGACCTCCTGGGAACTTGTGACCACGCCCTCGAGCTCTCCCCCCCCGTTCTCCCCCTCCTCCCGCAGCCGGAGCTTGAGGTGGGGAATGCCCCGGTAGGCCGAGAGCTCGATGCGCTTGGGGTCGATCATGATGAAGTGCACCTCCTGGGGCGAGGCGCGGAAGAGGATGCTCGCGATCAAGGCGTTCAGGGTGACGCTCTTCCCCGATCCCGTGGCCCCGGCGACCAGCAGGTGGGGCATCTCCCCGAGGTCCGCGCAGAAAGGCTGGCCCGTGGTGTCCTTGCCCAGGGCGAACTGGATCGGGGAGGGGTTCTCCTCGAACGCCGGGGAGGTGAGCACGCTTTTCAGCCTGACCGTGGAGCGCTTCTCGTTGGGGATCTCCACGCCCACCGCCCCCCGTCCCGGGATGGGTCCGACGATCCGGATCCTCTGGGCCTTGAGTGCCAGGGCCAGGTCGTCGGCCAGGTTCATGACCTGGCTGATCTTGATCCCGGGCGCGGGCTGGAACTCGTAGCGGGTGATGATCGGCCCGGGCAGCCGGCCCAGGACCTTGCCCTCGACCCCGAACTCGGCCAGCTTGCTGGTCAGGACAAGGGACTTGTCCTCCCCTGCGACGGCCTCCCCCTCATCGCCCTGCAAGCATTCCAAGAAGCCTTCCCGGTACTCCGCATCCACTGCCGGCACGCCCTCCACGGCCGGAACGGGTTTGGCCTCTTTTCTCCCCGTCTCCTTGCCTGCCCCGGCAGTCTTTAAGCCGGGGTCCTCCTGTCTTCCCTTTTCCTCTTTCGGCTTCTCTGCGATGGGTTTTTCAGGCTTCGCCGCTTCTTTTGCCTTGGCCTTTTCCGCTTTCTCCCTTTCCTTCCTCGCCTTCTCCTCGGCCTCAGCCTTGGCCTTGTCCTGCTTGGCCTTGTCCCTGGCCTCCCTGGCCTCGGGCGAGAAGTACCCCTTGACCGGGGCCGTGACCTTGGTGACATGCCGCTGGATGTTGACCTCGGTGGTGACCAGGAACGTGACCAGCAGGATCCCGCTGGTGACGATGATCGTGCCCAGGTATCCTATCCAGCCGATGAGGAGCGTGGCGAGCTGGCGTCCGGCCCAGCCTCCGGGCTCGAACCCGATGGCCTCGCGAAGCCTGGAGAAGTCTGGCAGGGACAGGAACAGGATGGCGGATAAGACGACCCCGAAGAGGAGCAGGGTGTTGATCAGGGGCTTGGACAGGGTTTTGTTGCGGAACCGGTTCCAGCCCCAGCCCAGGCCCAAAAGGGGCACCACGAAGGCCGGGAAGCCCAGGAGCCGGAACAAGCCCCAGGCCGTGTGGTACCCCACAGGGCCCGTCCAGTTCCTGGAGGGTTCCGATTTGGAATAACTGACCAAGCTGGCCAGGACCAGGAGGGACAGGAGGACCAAAAGGACGCCCAGGACCTCCTGCTTCCGCTCCCTGGAGAGCCGGCCTTTTTTGCCTTTGGTTTCGCTCTTCTCTTTCGCCATTACGCTTAGCATAGTATCATATCACGATTCAAAGGGTTAAGTCAAGGACGCAGAGCTCTGTTTCGCCCCGTTCCATCGAGCCTGTATCAGGGGCAAACTGCACTTGCCCCCCCTTTGAAAAAGGGGGTAGGGGGATTTGTCTGACGGGTCCGAAATGTCCTACCTGTCCGATCGTAGCGGAGCGGAGATCCCGCATCTTATCGGGACCTGTCCGACGTTCTTCCCTTTCCCCTCAGCCCCTCTGCTCCTCTGCAGCAGTTCCCCGTTGACTTTCTCCCCCCTCCTCTTTTACAATAAACCCATCAATAGCCCCAGCCTTCAGGCCGGGTAAGGATTTGGCGTTTTTCTCCCCTTCTCCCTTTCTCCCCTTCTCCTTGTCTTTCTTTACTGGGGCGGGTGGGCGGGGGATGGGGGTCGGATGAACCCTTGACTTTCCTCTTGCATTCTGTTAAAATACCCTCCATAAGACAAAAGCCCTATCCTATGTCCAACAAGGCATTTAACGAGGCTTTCGAGCGCGTCAAGCACCTGGCTGAGGTGTAAAGCAATATATTAATCATCCCGCCTTGGGGAAAGGATTAATAACAGAAAAAAAAGTTCAGAGTCTTCGCCAGTCGAGTTATGAAGTAAAGCAAATTGAGGTTAATTTTGAATGCGGCCAGACTTGTGTTTTTCACTCTAGGGTTTCGAAGGATGGTAAAATAAGCGAAAGTTTAGCAGAGGACACAAAGAAGACTTTAGACCTTCTTGATAGACAAAAAAAGAAATAAACTCAAGTTTTATTATTTCTCTTAATTCTTACCTCCCGAAGCGCCACCCCCTCTCTCTTAATCTCCTTTAATAAAAAATGTCTAAACTCCGCAAGCCCCTTTTCTCCGAAGCTGCGTCTGGGAAGATGGATGAGCAGACGATTTTCTCGACGCGGTTCGGGAAGACGTATCGCAAGCGCTATGCGAAGCCGAAGCAGCCGAATTCGAAGGCGCAGATGGCGATGCGCAAGGTCTTTACCGGGGCGATGCGGCTCTGGCAGCGGACGCTTTCCGAGGAGGACCGGGAGGCCTGGCGGGCTTTTGCTCAGAAACAGCGTCGAGTGGACCGGGTGTCTCTGAGCTTGAACCGCCCTCCGGCCCACTCCGTGTTCCTGCGTTTTGCCGTGAATGCCCTGCGCGCGGGGTTCGATCCGCCCAAAAGACCGCCTACGGCTCCTTCTCCCCAGCCGATTGCGGTGGACATCCAGCCCAAAGGCAAAGGGTTGGTTCTCAAATGGGACCCCGGGGAATATGCCGGGGCTCCAAAGAAGGCCGGAAGCAAACCCTCCTCTCCTTCCCCTGTCCTTGAGGTCCGCCTGGCCGTGACTCAGGCCTGGGTCAGGCCCTGGGAGAGTTTATTCACCACGCTCGGTTTCATCCCCCTCACCAGGGGCGAATGGACCTACACCCCGGTCATGCCCGGAAAGCGCTACACCTTCGACTGCTGCGTCATCACCCCAGACGGCCAGCAGAGCCGTCCTTTCCGAACCTTCCTCGCCCTGTAGTCCCAAGGTGCTCCATCAAGGCTCCTCCTGAGCGCCTCCTGCGCTCGTATTCACCTGATTGGTGCCTGATTGGTGCCTGGTTGATGCCTGATTGGTGCGGAATTGACAATGCCATAAAAAATGCCTCTACCCTACCCCGTAGGGGTAGGGTAAAAGCCCCTTTTGGGAGCCTTCTTTCTCCTGGAGGGGTAAATCCCTGCCCGCCAAGTTTGGTGAGCGCCTTGGGGCCTTATTTCGTTTCCTTGGAGTATTCTGGGGAGAACTCAGAGCCCTTGACCAGCGGCCCGAAGGCCGCCTCAAACGCTTGCAGAGAGGGAGAAACAAAAGGGCGGGGCTTTGCCCCGCCCCCTCGTAAGTTAGACGACTATTTCACCTTCACGATCCGCAGGGGCTTGGCATCCTTACCCTTCGGCTCGAGTAAAGAGATGCTGGCAGAGAGGCCGGAGCCGGAGTCACTTGCGGAACCAACGGGAGTCCGGAGCTTCTCCGGCCCGCTTGCGAATGTAATCCTCAAACGTAAACGCAAACATCTCGGTGCCGTGAGCCAACTTCAGCTTGTGGTAAAATTCGCAGGTGAAACAGGATTTGGAAACCACCTTCTGCGTTCCCTGGACGACCCCGCTGGCGAAGATCCCCGCGATGTAGCAGCAGGCCCGACCCCCGTTCCTCCCGCCCAGAAAACCATCCGCGGGAGTGAAGGAGGCCACCGGACACACGCCCTTCTCCGCCGCCCTGACTCCCCCTTCCTCCCGGCCGCAATTCATGAACTTCCAACAGTTCCTGGGCACGGTTTCCCGGTCAGGCTGCTTAACCCGAAAACTATTGTCGTTCATTCCCTCCCCTAGAAAGACCGAAATCGGGGTTGTTCGCTTACCTTATCTTCACGACGCGCAGGGGCTTGGCCGAGCCGTTCTCGGGACGGAGGAAGTAGACCCCGGGGGTGGGGGCGGGGCCGGAAGGCCCCGCCCTAAAGGATCTCGAAAATGCTATTTCAACAGCACAACCTTCTTGGTGGCCTTGAAGGTCTGGCCGCCGTCCACCACCAGCTTATAGAAGTAGACCCCGTTAGGAACCTTCTGGCCTGAGCCATCGCGTCCGTCCCAGGTCACAGCCCAGTGCCCGGCCAGCACGGACTCTTTTACCAGCTCCCTGACTAACTGGCCTATCGTGTTGTAAATACCCAAGTTTACGTGCCCGTTGACCGGCAGGGCGTAGTCAATCCGGGTCTCGCCGGTCGTGGGGTTAGGCACCGCCTTGCCCAGGAGGAATTTTGAAACCTTAGCGCCTTCAGCAATCCGATCGCCGCCTACACCCACTACCCCAGGAGCCAATCCGCCGGTGACCACGAGCCCGAACCAAACCCGGTCTCCTTGAGGGGCATTCTGGGCGTACACGCGGAGGAGCCAGTCCCCGGCCCGCGGGTCCACGATCCTGGCAATCTCCTCGACATTGACGCTGTCCCAGCCTGCGGGGTTGGGGGTGGAGCGCCAGCCCGACATCTTGTTTCCGTGGTAGCTGACTCCGTAGGGATCGATGAGTTCAAGGCTAAGGTTATTTATGAGGGTGGGGTTGGCATTGACCGCTGCTGCAGTATCCGTCCAAGCAAGGGCTGCGCGCAGGGGCAGGGTGGAATCGTTGACGGTCACGCGAAACTGGACATAAGTCCCGGTAGCCAAGCCGCTGCGGTAATCCACGACAGCCAGCTTCCGAGCATCCGTGCCCAGGGTGTCGAAGTAAAGCACGGAATCCAGGTCCAGGCGGCCAAACCCAGCGTTGAACTCCGGGGGTACATAGCCGGACACATTGGAATCGCCAGAACAGACCGCCATCGCCCGGAGCAGGGCTGCGGATGGCAGCAAAGTATCCGAGGCGCGAGGTCGCCCCGTGGGATACCAGCCTTCACGGAAGTACTGACGCACCAGGGTCAGCGCTCCGTTGACCGACGGCGTCGCCATGCTGGTACCTTGAAGGGCTATGATCCCGCAGGCGGTGGACCCGTCGGCGGATCTGATCCCAGGGGCGTTTCCGGGAGCGCAGACCGTAGGCTTGATGCGATTGTCCTGAGTCGGGCCCCGGGAGGAGAAGTTCGCGATGATATTGGACTCGGTTCTGTTGTTCGTGGCCCCGCAGGTGATCACGTTCTTGGCGATCCCGGGGTCGCGGATCGTCCGGATGGTCGGGCCTTCGTTTCCCGCAGCAAAGATCGGCAGAACAAGCTTGTTCTGCCAGTGCCAGGCATCGGTGCTGGCATCTTGCAGGAGGTAGTAACCGTTAGTGCTATAAAAGCCCCAAGAGCCGGAGTGCTGATGAACTGGCCCGGCAGCGTTTGCCCGCGCCACGGTGTCGTAAAGAGGTGTGAGATCCGTCGGAATAGCAAAATTACAGAGCGAATCCGATAAGTCTGTAAAGTTGATTCGCGCCTCCATGGCTATCCCATCCGTCGTCAGCGGACCTGACCCATTGGCAATGGTGTCGTTACCGGCCGCGGTTCCACAGACATGGGTCCCGTGATAGGGCCAGGCGCCACAAAGGGGGGTATCCCCGAAGTAAGCGCCGGGGTAAACCTTGTAGGCCACGACTTTGCGGTGAGTTGGAAAGTCCCCGGCGGAAGTGATCGGGACCGCAGGGTCTTGGACGAAACAGTTGCCGGAGCCAACGTTGAAGTTGATTCCGGAGTCATGTATTGCGGTAATTTGGCCCTGGCCTCGTATGCCCCGGCGCCAGACCGGTCGGTAGGTCAGGCTGGTATCCGGAGGGGCTGTTGCCAGCCAGCCCTGTTGAACAACCCACTGGACGTTGTTGTTACAGGGCTGCGGTGGGCCGCTCCAGCAATGCAGCGCCATTACTTCGGGTAGGTTGGCCAAGTCCGCGACCCTTGAGAGGTTGATGTCTGCACGGATGACCTTGGCGATGCGGGAAACCGTCTTCTCCCTTAAAACGCCGCCCAAGGACTGGACCTTGGCGGCAGCGGACTCGATATCCGCATCGGGATAGAGCATCAAAACTAGAGAGCCCTGGCCTTTGGCCTCAAACAGCCGAGACTCCACGACCTTGTAGGCTGGTTGATAATCGCCCACCCAGGCGACCGGCTGCATGGCCTTCACCTTGGACAAGCCCTTCTCGTCCATTCGGACCACGAAACTGTAGTTCGGGATGTAGGAGTAGACCACAGCCCCGGCCTTCCAGAGATCATTTACCCAGCGCTCCTGGACCGGGCCGGAGAACTGCACCAGATATACACCGCTGGGGACGGTTGAGCGGAACTCCGAAGGCATGACGGGCTCCCCCTGGCGAGTGTCAAAAACAATCCCGTTCGAAAAGCTGATCACCCGGGCATTCGGGTCCGGGGGCGAGGCAAAGGTCCCGGTGCCCATCGGGGCGATCCACATGCCCCCGAACGCCAGGCTGGCCAGACCGAGTATAACCCATAGGAAGACTAACTTTTTCATGGTTCTTATCCTTGCGGATCCTCCTTCATTTAAATGAACGTTGAAAGCCAAGCCTGTCCTGACAACCCTATGACAGACTTATGACAAATTTGGGACAAAACATTAAGGCCCCGAGTATCTCGGGGCCTTAATGAACAACCTCCTTGGTCGGCGGTCGCGGTCCTCGTATCAGGTGCTGATAAAACCTTCGGGTCTCGGACTCGGGCCTGACACCTAACTCCCTTTCCAAATTCGACTTAAGCTCCTCAAACACCCCCTTGACATCCTTTTTCCTGCCCACCATGGCATAGGCTTTCATCAGGTTCCGGCAGGTCTCCTCGTGCAGGCCGTCCAGAACCAGAGCCTTCTCGAAATGGGGAATGCTCTCCACCACTCTGCCGTGCTCCAGACAGGTCTTACCGAAAGCCCGCACGATATCCAGACGGTCGGCAGTAAGCTGGCGCTCCACCTTTGCAACCCAGGGATCGTCCCAGCCCTCGCAAAAGGCACCCCGGATCAGAGCCAAGGCCTTGGCCACGAGCCTCTTCTGACGCTCCGGGTCCTTTTCCCGGTGAAACCTCTGGAGCAGGTCATCCAACTCCCAACCATCCACCCAGACCTTAAGCCCGGGGTCCAAGCGACAACGGCCCTCGGACATCGCCACCACCTGGCTCTGAATCCCGGCCTCGCGGCGAAGGGTCTGGCGGATGGAAGTGATGGCGGAGCGCAGGCTCTCATAACCCCGCTTAAAGCTGGCCTTGGGCCAAAAGGCCTCCATGAGGTCCGAGCAGGAAAACCCCACGTCGCTACGCATAGCCAGGTAGAAGAAAATCTTCTTGGCCCGCTTCCGGCCCCAGGCACGGTCCGTGATCTCCCGGCAGTCCACGAAGATCCGGGGCGGGCCGAAGAGGTAGAACCGGATCACCGGATCGCGGGACTTTAAGAAAGTAGCCATTAGAAAAGCAACCTTTACAAAAAGGAAAAGGGGATGTGCACCCCCTTGCTTCAATAAGACGATAACCGCGTGAAAAACCACTCCTTGACTCCTCTTCCTGCCAGATCGGGTCTCAGTGGCATAGTTGCGCGGGCCTGGCTGCGGGAACGATACCCGCCTTCTGATGATTAATTGTAAGAAAAGTCTATCAAATAGAGGAAGGCTTTGTCAAGAGACAATTTAACAGACTGAGAATTTAATATTTATGCGCGTAAAATCCCTTCTCCGGGGAGAGCAGAAGTCAGAGATGAGAAAATAGAAAAAGGTCAAGAATAGCGGTCGAAGATCGACTCTCTTTTATCCCCGCCCACCCGCCCTATAAGGAATAAAGAAATATTAATTTAAGATGTCTTCAACCTCACCCCTCCCCCTCTCCTACCTCTTCAGGAGAGGGGTTAACGGCCTGACACCCATAAGAAATAAAATCAAACCATTTAATATATCTTCATCCTCTCCCCTCACCTAAATTGCCTTTCGGCAATTTCCACTAGGGGGGTAGGCACCCTTCGGCGCTCACCTGGAAACCCGAGGCTCGTAGAGTACCGCCCAAACATCAAAGACATTTTCAAATTCATTCGAAAAAACGCTCCTGCATCTTCAGGAAAGGGGGAAAGCCAGCAAGGGGTTGACATCCGGCCCGAAGCAATGGTATCATTAAACGCAACCAGACATCATTTCTAAATCACCAAGGAGGTCTGATGAAAGGAAACGAGAAGGTCATCGCCACCCTGAACTTTCTCCTGGCCGACGAGCTCACCGCGATCAGCCAGTACATGGTGCACTCCGAGATGTGCGCCAACTGGGGCTACGACCACCTGCACAAGGCCATCGAGAAGCGCGCCGTGGACGAGATGAAGCACGCCGAGAAGCACATCGGGAGAATCATCTTCCTGGAGGGCAAGCCCATCGTCAGCAAGCTGAACCCGATCCACATCGGCGCCGACGTGGCCGCCCAGCTCAAGAACGACTGGGCCGCGGAGGATACGGCCATCAAAGCCTACAACAAGGCCATCCGCCAGGCCGTGGAGCTGGGGGACAACGGCACGAGGGAGATGCTCGAATCCATCCTCAAGGACGAGGAGGACCACATCGACTGGATCGAGGCCCAGCTGGACCAGATCAAGCAGATGGGGCTGCAGAACTACCTCGTGGAGCAGGTGGGCTAAAGCAGAGCGTAGAAAGAAAGAAGGCGGGGCCTCATGGCTCCGCCTTTTGCTTTCCCCCCTCAGGGGGATCAGAGTCACCTGATCAAGGTGATCCTCTTGGTGGAGCCCCTTTCGCCCGCATTCACCCGACAGAAATAAACCCCGCTGGGAAGGGGCTTTCCTGACCCGTCCCGGCCATCCCAGAGATACTCGCGAAGCGCGAGGCGTCCCGATGAACCGGGATCTCCGCTGCGCTTCGATAACGAGCGCGGCGCAAGAGACCTCACCGCCCGCCCCATCACATCGTAAATCACAAGCTTCTGGTTCTCCTCCCCGGAAGAGGAATAAAGAATAACGCATTGTTCCCTCATGGGATTGGGCAGGATCCGAATCTCCGGGGCGCGGGCCAGGGACCGTGGGCCCTCCCCGGCCTCCACCCCCACCGTGGGGAGATACTTGATGGTGACATAGTCCGTGCCCGAGCCGCTGCCCCAGCTTCCTCCGGTGACGTAGAGGCACCCCTGGCCATCCAAGGCCACGGCCGTGGCCTTGTCGTCCCCGGCGATGCCTCCATCGTAGCGGGCCTCCCACCGTTTGGCGCCGTCCGGGTCGTAAAGCAACGTGGCGAAATCATAGGATCCCCCCGTGCCCTGGCTCTGGCCCGTGACGAACGCGTTCCCCTGCGGATCCACGGCAATGGCATTGGCCTCGTCCGCCCCGGACCAGGAGCCATCGTAGGTGCGGGCCCAGAGGAGATTCCCGCTGGAGTCATACTTCACCGTGAGGTAGTCGGTCTGCGGTGGGCTGGTCGGGATCACGGCATAGCCTGTGACGTAAATATTCTCGGAGCGGTCCAGAGCCATCGCCGTGACGTAATTGCTGCCGGTGGAAGGATGGTGATAGCGCCGGACCCACTGGGTGTCCCCGGAGGGGCTGTACCGGAGGGTGGCGAAGGCGTACACGCTGGTGTCGTTGAAGCTGTAGCCCGAGACGTAAAGGCTCCCCGAGGAACCCCGGGCGATGCTCCGGCCGATGTCGTCCCGGTTTCCCCCCAGCCCGGTGTAGCGCCGCTCCCAGAGAAGCTGCAGCTGCGGATCATATTTCAAGGTGATGTAATCGTAGCCCGTGGCAGGGTCGCTCGATTCCCCGATGATGTAGACCTGGTCGGAGTCGTCCCGGATCATGGCATTGGGGCGGTCGTAGCTGTGCCCCGGGCCGTTGTAGTCCGCGCTGTCGAGCAGCGTGCCGTTCGTATCGTACTTCAGGGTCACGATGTCGAAGCTCGAGTTGGAGCCGATCACGTAGCTCCACCCCGTGACCACCGGGCTCCCCTGCCGGTCCAAGACCAGGGCCCGCCCGTAGTCATCGCTTCCCGAGGGGCCGTCATAGGACCGGGACCAGACCGTGTCTCCGTTGGGCCGGTACTTGATGGTCTCATAGTTGTAATAGATCCCGCCCTCTCCGGTCCACCCCGTGACGTAGACGTTTCCCGCGCGGTCCAAGGCCACCGCCTGGGGATGGTCATCCCCGTTTCCCGGGCCGTCCCAGCGCCGGACCCACAGGGAGTCGCCCTGAGGATCGTATTGGATGGTCACGAAATCAAAGCCCGCGTTTCCCTGGCCGTAGCTCTCCCCGGTCACGTAGATTTTGCCGGTGGAATCCATGGCGATGACGCTGGGGATGTCCTCGGAGCTCCCGGTCCCGGCATACCTCCGCACCCAGATCGTATCCTGGGCCCGGGCCGTTCCCCCCAGGCCGGCGAGAAGGATGAGCAGGACTACCTTGCGGACTGCCGTTTTGCAGGAATGACAGCGTATCCTGTTTTCCATTCGGAACCCGTATCTTACGCTTCCGGGCATCATTTCTCGGCCACGACCATCATCCGATTGGCCTCCTTGTCCGGGGGCGCAAAGGTCAGGTGCTTGTAGAACGTCGTCCGCCGGAATCCGGCCTTGTTCAGGGCATGCCTCAGGGCCTTCTCGCTCCAGGCCCGCTCCTGGTGGGCTTCGGTGCATCGGCGGTAGATGTCCCCCTCCTTCACGAACACGGTCAGGTTCAGGGTCACGGTCATGTCCTTCCGGTGGTAGGAGTTCCTCCATATGGAGGTGACCCTGCCCTCCTCCCTCACGTACACCGGCTCCAAGGTGGACAACGCCTGCTCGGTGTTGACATCGAACAGGAAGACCCCCCCGTCCCTCAAGGCATCGAAAACCGCCTGGAACGTGGCCAGGAGGTCGTCTTCCTCCAGCATGTAGTTGATGCTGTCGAAGAAGCAGGTCACGAGTTCCACCGGCTCGTCCACGTGCAGGGTCCTCATGTCCTGCTCTATGAAGGGGATCTCCTTCCCCGTCTCCCGGACCTTCTCCCGGGCGATCTCCAGCATCCCGAGGGCGTTGTCCACGCCGATCGGCTGGAACCCTTTTTGGGCAAGAAGCAGGGTCGTGGTCCCGGTCCCGCAGGCCAGGTCCAGAACCCCCTTGGGATGAATCCCCACCCTTTCCAGAAGGCGCACCACGTAATCCACCCAGCGCTCGTACTCCACATCCACCATCAGCTCGTCATAGTAGGGAGCGATAGAGGAATACGCTCTCCGCTCGACGGAGGGAGGCAGGTCGATCTTCGAACCGGACGAGGGGTTCGGCATCAGGGATTGCCCTTTTCCAATTTGAACACGGCCAGCTGGTACTGCCCTTCCAGGACCGCGACCCTTTTCAGGAGAAAGGCGTTCTCATGCTCGCGCAGGACATCCTGGAGCTTTCCCTTTCCGAGCAGGGGATGGGCGGTTAAAAGAATGACCGCGTTTACCGGAGGGTCGTAGGTGACGACCTTTCCGGTCCAGAGCCCGCTGTTGTCATACCGCAGACGGTTCTCCAGAGCATAAGCCCCTCCCGGGCTTACCACGCTTCCTTCCGGAAGAGCCTTTTCCAGGTAGCGCGAGAAATCCCGGATCGTGAACTTCGGAAAGAGAGCCCAGGTCCAGGTCTGAAGGAGATCAAACCCAAGTCCCAGGGTCAAGATGAGGATCACGGCTCCCGGACGCATCAGGACGTGAGCCAAGCGCCGAAGCACATTTCTCAAGAAGACGAAGGATAAGGTGGCCAGAGCGAGCCCAAAGGCCAGGGAACCGATGGCCCCCGCGGCCTGGAGAGCCATCCAGGCGCGTTGCCAGCCCAAGGAGGGAAGCAGGGCAAGGGAAGGGCGACGAAACATCTCCCCAAGGGCCGCGCTCAGGGAGAAAGGAGCGGCATGAAAGAGGTTATTTTCCGGGAGGCTGAGCCCCGCAAGATAGCGTCTGAGGAACGGATTCATAAGGGCGTAAAGCAGTTGGGCACTTACGACCGCGAACCCTGCCCAACCCACCCAGGATACCCACCACCGAAACCCACCCTTTTCTCCCGTGGGCTTTCTTCCGGTCCATGCCGACCGAGCCCAGGCTGCGGTAAGATAACCCAGCGCAGGGAGGAGCGGATAGAAGTACCTCAGCGGCTGATACGCGGAACAGGTTAGAAAGAGCCCCCCGATCCCGGCATAGAGGAGAAAGAACGCCGAGGTGCCGGAAAGCTCTCTCGGGTGGCCAAGCAAGATCAGGGCCCCCAGCCAGGAAAAGAGGAAGAGAAGCGGCATCTTGGACAGGACCTCGTTGCGATAAATCGTCCCGGTGACCAGGCTTTGACCCAACACTTTGGCGGCATTCAGCCCCCAGGAGAGGTTCCCTGCCGCAGCCGGCATCCAGCGTCCACTGTGGTACTGGGCGTACGCTGTTAGCACCTGGGCCTTTTGAGGCATAAACAGGGCGAAGAACCAGACTCCCATGGCCAGCACGAACCCCGCGGCGAACCAAACCAGCCTGCTCTTTCCTCCTGAGCCCCAGCTCAGGATCCCAAGGATCAGGAAAACCAAAACGAAATATGCCAAGCTGAGCTTGGTCAGGAGTGCCAGGGATACCCCGGCTCCGGACAGAATGGCCCAAGCGCTCCGTTTCCGGAACCAAAGGAAACCGGCCAGGAGCGCAAAAAACGTCGCCGTGGGCTCAAGCAAAGCCACGCGTTGGTAAATCACCATCGGATAGCTCAAGCCCACAACCAAGGCAGCAAACGTGCCCCACAGGAGTCCGAGGCCCTGGCGGGACAGGATGAAAAAGAGACCTAAACTCAGGAGACCTAAGATGAGCGATGACAGACGGGCGGACCTTAGGCTCACTCCGAAGATCGAGAACGAGCCCCAGGTCAGGAGATTAAACACCGGGCTCACGTACATCAGGTTATAGCTCCCGAACGTCCATTCTCCGAACAGCACCCTGTTCCTGGCATTGGCTGCCCACCAACCTTCGTCATAAAGAAACACGCCTACATTCTGAAAGGCCTGCGACAGCGAAACCGGAGGGTCGGCATCCAGGTGGGCGATGCGCGGCCAGAGGATGAGGACTAATGAAACGGTTAGTAGAAGGACCCCGAGGCCGCGGTTCACCCTAAGGCGTTTCCTTCCTCCAAAGACACTTGGCGGGATCCAAGAGGCCCAACAGGTTTTCCCCCAGGATGCCCCTTCTTTGGGATCCCTTCAGTCCCAGGGCATCTACCAGCCCAAGATATAGTTTGGGATGCTCGATGGGATAGTCGCTCCCGAACAGGAACCTCTCGCTTCCGAGGGCCTCGATGCCTCGCGCCAGGGTCCAGTATTCCCGGGTCCCCTCGATGCTGAACCAGACGTTCTTGAGACCTTGCTCCTTCACGGCCTGCACAGACTCCACCCGTAGCTCCGGTCCATCGCCCCCCAGATGGGCCAGGATGAACGCTATCCCGGGATAGGCCCGGGCGGCTTCCAGAGCAAAGCGATATCCCGCGACCTCCTGCCAGCGCCCGCAGTGGATCAACACAGGAAGGTTGCGCTGGTCCGCAAACTGGAGATAAGGCTCATACCCCGGATCCGTGACCGGCCTTCTGCTCAGGGCCGGGTGGAACTTCAGGCCAGCGATGAGGCCCAGGTTCTGGACCAGAAACGGGAAGTCTGCGGAGTCCCCGGGAAGGATCCAGGGGAAGAACCAGTATCGCTTGGCCCCCTGGCTCAGAAGCCCGGTGAGCAGGCTTTGGTTGCGGCGTTGGTCCGAGGTGGTGACGATGCCGCCCGCGATTCCACAGGACTCCAGGACTGCGTTCGTCCCCGGGACATCGTTCGCCAACCCATAGAATTTCTCCAGATCCCAGGCGCCGATATGGAGATGGGCATCCAAAATCATGTCAGCTCCAGCTCAAAGGTATCCTTTAAGAAGCCTCGGGCCCCGAAGCGCTCCTTGAAATCGACGAGGCTCCAATGGGGCTCCTCTCCGAGCATCGAGGTACCCATGTCCAGGTAGCGAAACCCTTTGGCCTTGGCCCACTGGATGGTCTCATGGAAGAGCAAGTTCGTCGCCCGGTATTCCTGATATTCCCAGCGATGGGCCAAGTAAAAATTTAGAACAACCCTCTCGTTCAGGACGAACAGCAACGCTCCGGCGATGGGTTGGCCATTAAATTCTGCGGTGAACAGAACCAGCTGGTCGGGGATCAGCCTCCTAAGCCTGTCCATTTCCTCCCAAGTGTGGGTCGGAGCGGCCCCATGCTTGGCGCGATTTTCGACCAGGATGTCGTAAAAGGCCCGATAGTCCCGCTCGTCAGAGCGGGATTCCCGGACCTCCACCCCGGATCGCCTGGCCTTGGTCGCCATGCGCAATGCGCTGTTCGTAATCTGGGGGTAGGGCGGCAACAAAGGAACCACTCCGCTGAGCTGGCGGCGCAGGATGCGGAAACCCGCCAGGTAGAGCGCAAAATCCAGATGTTGGTTCGGATCCGCGGCGTAAATCCCGGGAGGTAGGGTCATCTCGATCCTCCCGTAGCCCTCTTCTTTGGCCCAGTTCACGAGCTTCGAAACCAGGCCGTAGACCTCCTCGGCACCCAATCCCTTGGCGATCGCCAGCCCGCCATGAGAGGCCCCGGGATGAGAAGAGAGGGTCTTCCTCTGACCTCCCTGCTTCACTTCCACGGCAGGAAATATCGCGCACAGGTTCCCTTTGTCTCGAAACAGAAGCTGAACCGAGCGAAACCGTGAGCTTGGATGATAGGCCAAAAAGTCCAGGTCGTGAAACAACGTTCCGTTTTGGGACTCGTATACGAACCGCTTCCAGAGCGGTCGGTCTTTCTCGCAGAGGGTGCTAATCACGAGGCTTGAGGAGGTCATGGCGCTCGACCTTTAAGAAACAGGATGTTCGGGGAATGGCGTTTGCTCTCGAACTCCGGGAAGCAGCCAGCCATGAGGCTTTTGATCGTCTCCTCGGTGAACTCATAGGGATGCGTGTCCTGGATCCTGAAGGCGAACCGGTAGAAACGCGTGATGGTTCCGCGAACCAATGCTCTGACTCCTTCCGAACGCAGCTTCTGCCAGTGGTCCTCTTGCCCCACTCCGGTCTCCTCTCCCTCTAAACCGCAGAGCAGGGAGAGCATCCCGCCAGACCGAAGAACCCGCCGGCCTTCGGCGAGGAACCGCTCAGGATCCTGGGCATGGTCCAGGGAGGTGATGATCAGAACATGGTGGAAGCAGTCTGAGCGGAACGGAAGAGCTTCCCCTATAGCTGTGAGAAAAGGAAACATGGGGCGCCGTTTCCAGGCCAAGGGGTCCACCCCCACGTACTCGGCCTCAGAGAGCATCGGGCGGTAAAACCCATCTCCGCACCCGATATCCAAAACCCTCCCGTTGAGGCTTCCTGTGAATTCGAAAAAAGCATGCAGGAGCGCGAGCTCCCCTTCTTTCTCCGCAGGGCTCTGAAGGGAAAGCCGGCTGAGGAGGCGATGGCGCTCATATCCCCTCCGGAAGCGCTCCAGTTTGGAGCCCCAGACGGCCTTGTCCACCGGATCACACACCATAATCCAGCATCCAGTTTTCTACGGTTCGGCGCAGCCCCTCATGGAGCGAAACCTTTGGAGTAACGCTCAAAAGTCGCTTCATCCGGGAATTGTTCCCTAAAAGGTCCCCGACCTTTTCCCCGCTATCTACAAATCGGGGTTTCTTTCCGAGCAGCCCTCCGATCCGAAGTGCAAGATCGGCCACGGAGATCTGCTCGTCACCGGCTATATTCACTACCGCACTTTCTTTAAGCAGAAGAGCGCGCTCCAGGGCTCTCTGAGCGTCGCCGAGGTATATCGGATTGATTCTCGGACGCCCTCCCTCGTTTCGGGCCACGGTCTCTCCGCTGAGAACTCTCTCGATCAGGGAAGGGATGAGGTTGCGAACCTGGCCCGGACCATAAGGAAAGAAGAGCCTGAGAATGACGCCCGTAAATTTGCTTTCATACGAGCTCACCAATTCTTCGGCCTGCCATTTGGTCAGGGCGTAGAAAGAATTGGGATTGATTGCAGAATCCTCCCAGTGGGCTCTGTTTCCGAAGCCGCATACCGCTCCTGTGGAGATGAGGATGAACGAACGAAGGCCTTTTCTCTTTCCGATCTCCAGGAGGTCCAAGGTGGAAAGCGTGTTGACGCAGAAAATCTCATGGGGGTCTTGTTTGGGCCAGGAAGGAGGGATGGTGGCCACGTGAACGATGTGGTCCAAATGTTCCGGCAGCCCCTTCCCGAGGTAAGGCTCTCTCAGGTCAGCCACGACCCATTCCACATCAGCCAGGGGAAAGGTCCTTTCCTTTCGCCGGGCCAGCCCGATGATCCGAAACCGCTTCGCCAGCCTCTCCACCAGTCCCCGGGCCACGAAACCAGTGGCCCCGGTGACTAGGACGACCCTACGCCTCTCGGGCACGGGCGGATGCCCTCCAGGCGATGAGCTTCTTCAGGCCTTCCTCCAAGGAGGTGGTAGCTGTGAAGCCTAATTCTTTTTTGGCCTTCTCCACAGTGGCCCTCCGACGCTGGATCCCCGGGACGGCGTCCCTCTGATACACCGGCTGGAGAGTTGAACCCTTTAGTCGAAGGATCAATGCGGCGAGCTCGTTGAGTGTGGTTTCACTTCCCGAGGCGATGTTGTAGTTAGCGTCCGTGGCAAGAGATTTCAAGGCCAGGAGGTTGGACCGGGCCACATCCTCCACGTACACGAAGTCCATGGTCTGGCCCCCGTCCCCGAAGAACACCGGGGGCTCGCCCCTCTCGATCCGGTCCAGAAAGCGCATGAACACGCTCACGTACGCCCCCCGGTGGTCCTGCCTCGGGCCGTACACGTTGAAGTAACGCAGGCCCACATAGTTCAATCCGTACATCTCGTAGAAGGCCCGCAACATCTGCTCCCCGGCGATCTTGGAGGCTCCGTAGGCCGTGCGGTTGTTGAAGGGGTGACTCTCGTCCATCGGGAGATAGGAGGGCTCGCCGTACACCGAGGCCGAGGAGGAGAACACCACCTTTTTCACGTGCAATTCCCTGGCGGCCTCGATCACGTTCTGCGTGCCCACGACGTTCACCTCCAGGCACGCCCGCGGGTCCTCCCGGCACTGCAGAAGCCAGAGCGCGGCAAGGTGCACGACGTAGTCACTTCCCTCCATGGCCTTTCTGAGCCCCTCCTGATCCCGGATGTCGGCCACGACCAGCTTCACCCTGGGCGAGGTCAACGCCTCGGCGAGGTTTCCCCTCCTTCCCCTCACCAAGTTGTCAATCACCACGACCGAGACATCCTCGTGCGTGAGCTGGTCCACGAGGTGCGACCCGATGAGCCCGGCTCCTCCAACGACTGCGATACGGCTTCCCGCGATCTCCGTCATCCCTCTGTTCTCTACTTCCTCCCTACTGTTTGCTTAGTGACCTCCACAATTTCCTTGCAGTTTCCGCAACCCATCTTCACTCCCCGCTTCGTCCGGCTCAGGACCTTCATGGGATGGGCCCATTTACAAACATACCCCGTTATCTTTGCCGGAGAACCCACCATCAAGGCATGGGCCGGGACGCTTTTCGTCACCACGGCCCCGGCCGCGATCATGGCATATTCTCCGATCTCGATCCCGCACAGGATCGTGGCGTTGGCCCCGATCGAGGCCCCTTTCCTCACGGTGGTCTTCTGGAGATGCCATTCCGGATCGAACGACCTGGGATAGAGGTCGTTGGTGAACGTGGCGTGCGGACCCACGAACACATCGTCCTCTAAGGTTACCCCGTGATAGACCGAGACGTTGTTCTGGATCTTCACATTGTCGCCGATCCTCGCGTAGTGGTCGATGTAGGCGTTCTGCCCTAAGATGCAGTTCCGGCCCACCATCGCTTTCTCCCTCACATGCACATGATGCCAAATCTTCGTGCCCTCTCCCACCTGGGCCTGCGGCGAGACCTCGGCTGTGGGATGGACGAAGACCCCTTTCAAGACCGCCCTTTTTCGCTGGATTGCCATTCCCTTTAAAATCCTCAATGAAGGATGCGTCAGTGGTGGAACAGCCGCACGCCCGTGAAGGCCATCATAACTCTCCGAACGCTTTTCGGGGAGGGATCAGGGGCGGGGCCGTCTCAGGCCTTACGTCTTTGGCTCCGAGTCTAGTACGAAAGTCACCGGTCCGTCGTTGGCCAGATCCACCTTCATCTTGGCCCCGAACTGGCCGGTTTGGACGGATGTACCCAATTCGCGGAGCCGGGATACGAAATGCAGATACAGCTTCTCTCCAAGCTCAGGCGGGGCCGCATCCGTGAAGCTCGGCCTCCTCCCTTTTCGACAGTCGCCGTACAGGGTAAACTGAGACACGACCAACACTGAACCCCTGACGTCTGACAGGGCCAGGTTCATCTTCCCCTCGCCATCCTCAAAGACTCTGAGTCCAAAACACTTTTCAGCCAGGGATTCGGCATCCTTCTCTGTATCCCCGGCCTTCACCCCTACCAGAATCAGAAAACCCTTCCCGATTTCGGCAATGGTTTTTCCTTCAACCCTGACAACCGCCCGACTGACCCTCTGCAATACGACCCGCATCCTACCGGATCCGGACCTCTTTTTTCCCTTTAACGACCCGCCCGATCTCCCAGGCTTCTTGTCGTAACAAAGACAACCGCCTCAGGACCATACCCTTGTCTTCCTCCCGCACGACGGCCACCATTCCGATGCCCATATTGAAGGTCCGATACATCTCGCGCTCCGGAACCTTCCCTTTCTCCTGAATGAGTCGGAAAATCGTGGGAACAGGCCAGGCGCTTTTTCGGATGTCCGCCCCGTAGCCTTCCGGCAGGACGCGCGGGATGTTTTCGTAGAATCCCCCCCCCGTGATATGGGCCAGCCCCTTGATGTGCCCCTTCTCAATCAGAGGCATGAGGGGCTTCAGGTATGAGCGGTGAACCTTGAGCAGGGTTTCCCCCACTGTGGCCTTGAGCCCGGGGAGATAACGGTCGACACGATAACGACATTTTTCCAACAACACCTTCCGGGCCAGGGTATAACCATTGGTGTGCAGCCCGCTGGAAGCCAGCCCGAGAACCGCATCCCCGGGACGGATCCCGCTCCCGTCGATGAGATGCTTCCGGTCCACGATGCCGACGATACACCCCGCCAGATCGTACTCTCCAGGATGGTAGAGGTCGGAAAGCTCTGCGGTCTCGCCGCCCAGCAGAACGAAGCCGTTCTCCTTGCAGGCCAGGGAGAGTCCCTTGACGACTTCGGCCACGAGGCCGGGCACGAGCTTTCCGATCCCGATATAGTCCATGAAGAACAAGGGCCTGGCGCCCTGGACCAGGATGTCGTTCACGCAGTGGTTAACGATGTCCTGGCCCACGGTGTCATGCTTTTGGGCCAGAAACGCAACCTTGAGCTTCGTGCCTACGCTATCGATGCTCGAGACCAGCACCGGGTCGCGGTATCTTTTGATGTCTAAGCGAAACAGGCCGCCGAACCCACCCAGGTCCGCCAGCACCGCAGGGGAAAAGGTCTGTCTCACCCAGCCTTTCATCTGCCTCACGGCCTCATTTCCAGCATCGATATCCACGCCTGCGTCTTTATACCTCATGATTACATCCTTTCCGGGGCTGTGACGCCGATGAGATGGAGACCGTGGCGCATGACGGTTCGCACGGCTCCGACCAGGCACAGCCGGGCCTGGGTCAGGGGCTCATCCTCGGTCACCACCCGGTGCAAGTGATAGAAGTTGTGGAACACGCCCGCTAAGTCTTGGAGATAAACCGGGATCCGATGCGGCTCGCGGGACGTGGCCGCGCCCAGGACCAACTCGGGAAAGTCCATCATCAGTTTGACTAGAGCCAGCTCCTCCGGCTGGCCGAGCAATTCAAGATTGATTTTATCAAGCGTCCAGCGGGACACGCCCCTCTCCCCGGCATGCCTCAGGATGTTGGAGATCCGGGCATGAGCGTATTGCACATAATACACGGGGTTCTCGTCGGACTGCTTTTTGGCCAGGTCCAGATCAAATTCCAGGTGGGCTTCGGAGCGGCGCATCAGGAAAAAGAAGCGAACGGCGTCCGCGCCCACCTCTTCGATGAGCTCGTCCAGGGTCACGTAGGTCGCCGTCCGCTTGGACATTCGCACCTTCTCCCCGCCCCGGGACAGGGTCACGAACTGATGGATGATGACTTCAATCTTGGACGAGTCCAGCCCCAGGGCCTTGACTCCGGCCAGGACGTCCTGGGCGTCGGAATGGTGATCGGCTCCGAAGATGTCCAGGATATGGTCGAACCCCCGGGCCAGCTTGTCCTTGTGATAAGCCATGTCTACTAAACGGTAGGTCGGCTCGTCCGTGGATTTGACCAGCACCCGGTCCTTTTCAATCCCGAACGCCTGGGCCTTCAACCAGAGCGCCCCCTCGGACTCGTAGGCATGGCCCGTTTGCTTAAGCGCCACGATGGTCTCCTGCACTTTTCCGGACTCGTGCAGGGCGGTTTCGTTAAAGAACACGTCAAAGGCAACACCCAGGCGGGATAAGGTGGCTTTAATCTGAGCGAAGATCGCGGCCTCGGCCTCGTCTTTGAACACGTTCAGGTCCTCTTCCCCGAGCCCGGAACCATGCTTCTCGAGGATGGCCTTAGCAATGTCCTTGATGTACTCCCCCTGATACCCTTCTTCAGGAACTACGGCATCCTTGCCCAGGAGCTCCAGGTAACGGGCATGGACCGAGCGGGCAAGGAGGGCCATCTGGTTCCCGGCGTTGTTGAAGTAATATTCCCGGGTGACCTGACATCCGATCCGCTCCAGGAGACGGGCAATGGAATCCCCGATAGAGGCCTGCCTCCCATGCCCCACGGTCAGGGGACCGGTAGGGTTCGCGCTCACGAACTCCACCTGGACCTTTTGTCCCTGTCCGAGATCGCTCCTCCCGAAACCATCGGGATTTCGCAGGAGGACCAAGAGTCCCTCATAAAGCCAACTCATACTGAGGAAGAAATTGATGAATCCGCCGCCAGCGACCTCGACTTTTTCAACCAACCCTGTATCCAAGCTAAGCTTCTTGGTTAGGTCTTCGGCAATCGTCCGGGGCGGCTTGCGCAGAGACTTCGCCAGGACAAAGGGCAGGCCGGTAGCCAGGTCCCCGTGGCCCGGCTCCCGGGGCCTTTCCAGAATCACCGAATCCGGGGTTATCCCCTCAGAGCCCAAGGCCTTAGCGGCCTTGCAAAGCGCTGATTTTAAGCTCAGCTTAAGGCCTAAAAACCCCTGAGATATATCTCCTAAGCTTTCGCAAGGATTCCACGAGCTATTCACGAGCACTTTCCGCCCTTGTTAGGCCGTCCATAAGTCTTTTTTTAACACAAAACTGCTGGAATTGCTTGAGACTAATATGGTTAACGTCGTTTTGGAGACGCCGGGAAAAATTCCTTGTTCCTCCCCTATTAGGCCGTGAAACAAGGCTTTTTCAACCTCCCAACCCATTGCGAAAAATGATAACGCATTATCGGCTTAGGTCTTATGAAAAATCTTCACATGGTTTTGAGAGTGAGAATTTTAATCCCTTACGACTTACTCTCCTTGAATCACTAGGAGGGGTCGTCCTTAAATTCCTGGAACGGGGCGTCGCCCCAGATGCGCTCCAGGGCATAGTAGTTGCGAGTCTCCTCATCGAAGACATGGACCACGACCTCTACGTAGTCCAGAAGCACCCAGTGGCCGTTGGAATAGCCCTCCACATGCCAGGGCCGGACCTTGCTCTTCTTCAGGCCTTGCTCGATGCCGTCGGTGATGGCCCGGACGTGGGTGTCGGTGTGCCCGGAGGCGATCACGAAGAAGTCCGCGACCGGGGACACTTCCCGCAGGTCCAGGGCGATGACGTCGAAGGCTTTCTTGCTGAGAGCGAATTTGGCCGCCTGCTTGGCAACCGCCTCTGAGGTCAAAGGCTTCCTCCTTTCCTTTTGATCTTCGCCTCGTAATCCTTGCCCACATAGACCGAGACCTCTAAAAGGAGGTCGGGATTCTTGAGCGGAACCACTTCCTCCGGGGCTACGCCGAGCGACCGGGCCACGGGATTGGCCTTGCCCAGATGGTTGTCCTCCCGGTCTACTACGATCGTCTTCTCGAAATCCTGGGCTTCAGCGTTCCCGATCCCCACTACGTCGAAGCCTCGATTCCGCAGGAACTGGGCCACGATCATCCCGGCACCTTCTTTGTCACTGCCGTTCAGGACCTCAATCCTGATCTTGCGGGCCTCGTCCGGGGAGAGCGGCGGAAGCTCAGGTCTCTCCTCGCGCTGCCGAATGCCCCGGTAGGTGGACCAGGCAAAGGCCGCCAGGGCCGCCAGAAGCACGAGGAGCAGGACCGTGAAAATCCACCGGCCCCAGCCTCGGTGCTTAGCCTCGGGCATAGATCCTCTCCCTCTCGAGCAACGAGATGTCTCTATCCCGGTCCGCATCTATGACATAATGCACCAAAGGCCTGCCCCCCAAAAGGTGCAGGACCTTGGTCAAATCGGACTCCATGCGTTTGCCCTTGCCGGCAGATAAAGGGAGAAACACAACTTCGTTGTTTCCCGTCACTTCCCTCCTTGATGGGACATCGGAATGCGGAAGCCTATCTCTTGATGCGGTTCCTCTCGTCCACCTTGACCACGATCGGACGGTGGCCCTTGATCCTCTCCTCCTCCAGGAGGAGGCTCGAAATGATGATCACCTTGTCCCCAGGAGCCCCCAGGCGAGCCGCAGCCCCGTTCAGGTTGATGACCCCTGAACCTGCTTTCCCCTCCATAACGTAGGTTTCGAACCTCGCCCCGTTGGCGATGTTCACCACCTGAACCATCTCGTTAGGCAAGATATTGGCCGCGCGGAGCAGGCTCCGATCGATGGTGATGCTCCCCTCGTAGTCCAGGTTCGCATCCGTGATCGTCGCCCGGTGAATTTTGGATTTGCACATCCAGCGGAACATGGTTAAACCTTTATCAGGGTGTTATCGATCAAACGGGTGCTTCCGAATTTCACCGCCAAGGCGATGAGGGCCCTGTCTTTCAATGTGACCAAGCCCTCTAAGGTGTCCGGATGCACCACATCCACATAGTCTATAACCGCATCCTTCATTCGGCGAATCATACCCACTATTGTTCTCTTAATCACCGAAGCCCTGCGCTCGCCTTTGGCGACCATCCGTTTTGCTTTCTGGAGGGCCTGAGACAGAACCCGAGCCTGCTTGCGCTCCTCCGGAGAGAGATAGACGTTGCGGGAACTCATCGCCAGGCCGTCCTTCTCCCGCACGATCGGAGCCACCAGGATGCGGGCGTCAAAGTCCAGGTCCCGCGTCATCCGCTGGATGATCAACGCCTGCTGGGCATCCTTCTGTCCGAAGATCGTCAGATGCGGCTTCACGATGTTGAAAAGCTTCGCCACTACCGTGGTCACTCCTCGGAAATGTCCCGGACGCGAACGGCCGCAGAGCACCCCGGAAAGCCCCTCCACCGTAACATAGGTCGCATATCCGGATGGATACATGTCCTTGTCTTTCGGGACAAAGAGGACATCGCACCCGGCTCCTTGAGCTAATCTTTTATCTCTCTTCAAGTCTCGGGGATATCGTTTCAAATCTTCCTTGGGTCCGAACTGGGTCGGGTTCACGAAGAGGGAAACCACTATGATGTCGCTCTTCTTCTTCGCCAGGCGAACCAGGGAGAGATGTCCCTCGTGCAGATAGCCCATCGTGGGCACGAGCCCGATCCGCCTCCCCTGCCGGCGCCAGGCCGAGGCCAGGCGCTGCATCGCAGGGACCGAAGTGACGACCTTCACTTTTTCTTGGACGAGAAACTATGTTCCAGGGTCGGGAACTTACCGGACTTGACGTCGTCCCGGTACCGGGCGCAGGCTTCCTTGGTAATTTTTGCCAGCTCGGCGTAGCGCTTTACGAACCTGGACACGAACTTCTCGAACCGGCCTAGCATGTCGTCCACCACCAGGACCTGCCCGTCGCAGTAAGGACCGGCCCCGATGCCGATCGTGGGTATTTGGAGGCGGGTCGTGATCCGCCTGGCCAACTCGTAGGGGACCTTCTCCAGCACAATAGAAAAGCAGCCAGCCTGTTGGAGAGCCAGGGCCCCATCTTCCAACTCCCTGGCTTCGTCTTTCCCCCGCCCCCGAACACGATAGCCACCGAACTTATTAATGGACTGCGGGGTCAGTCCGAGATGGCCCATGACCGGAATCCCGAACCCGACCAGGGCCTTGGCAATCTCAAAGACCTCCCGCCCGCCCTCTAACTTGACCGCTTGAGCCCCGGCCTTCAAGAACTTACCGGCATTGGCGATCGCATCGCGAAGGGACGGCTGATAGGAGAGAAAAGGCATATCACCCACCACCAGAGCACGTTTGGCTCCTCGCCTCACGGCTTGGATATGATAAATCATGTGCTCCATCTCCACCGGCAGAGTAGTCTCGTACCCGGCGAAGACCATGCCTGAGGAGTCGCCCACCAAGAGAACGTCGATTCCGACCTCGTCCAACATCTCAGCGGTCAGGGCGTCGTAGGCCGTGAGCACAACGATTTTCTCTCCTCGTCGCTTCATCTCCTGAAGCGTGGCCACGGTTACGGGCTTGAGATCAGGCTTTAGGATGCGGGGCGGGCACATAATAACGGGTCCCGGAGAAAGTGTTGTTGATGGCTTTAGCAAGGTCCGAGAAGTCCCCCGGGTTGTTCACGAAGTCGATGTCCTGCACGTTCACGACCAGGAGCGGGGACTCGCTGTAGTGAAAGAAGTAGTGGTTGTAAGCTTCGTTCAGGGTGGTCAGATATTCGGGGGTCAAGGAAGCCTCATAGATCCGCGCCCGGTCCCGGATGCGTTTCAGGAGAAGCGCAGTGGGCGCCTGGAGATAGACCACAAGATCCGGACGGATGATTTCGCCCTCGATGAGCGAGAGGACCTTCTCGTAGAGCTTAAGCTCGTTCTCGTCCAGGTTCACATAGGCGAAGATCTTGTCCTTGGCGAAGAGGTAGTCCGAGACGATCCCTCCCCCGAAGAGATCGAGCTGGGACAGCTCCTGCTGTTGGCGGTAACGCGAGAGCAGGAAAAAGAGCTGGGTGGAGAAGGCATAGGACCGGGGGTTGGCGTAAAACTTCGCCAGGAATGGATTCTCGTTCACTTCCTCTAAAAAGGAGCGTGCCCCGAGGTGCTCGGCGAGCTTGGTAGCCAGGCTTGTCTTGCCCACCCCGATGACCCCTTCGATCACTATGTAGCGGGCCTCAGGCATCACGCCCTCTCAGACGGAACCTTTTTTGCTCTGGGCATTCTTGCAGCAGAACCTCCACTGATTTCTGGGATACAGGATGAACCCAACCAGGGGCGATCTCGGAGAGGGGCTCAAGAACGAACCGGCGTCTCTCCATTTCGGGGTGCGGGATGATTAGGTCCTGCTCGGCCAAAATCAAATCATCAAAGGAGAGGACGTCCAGATCCAGGACCCTCGGCCCCCAGCGGGGCCCGCCGGCAGCCCTTCCTTGCTCCCTTTCTATTTTCTTCAACTCTTTAAGCAAGCTCCGGGGGTCGAGGGAAGTCTCCAGCAGGACCACTGCATTCAGGAACCGAGGCTGGTCCTGAACACCCAACGGCTCGGTTTCGTAAAAGCCGGAAACCCTCCTGACCTCGCCAACCCTGGCAAGAGCAGCAATGGCTTGCTTTAGATTTTCCTGCAGATGACCGAGATTCGATCCAAGGCCAAGGTAGGCCCTATGAATCATCATTATATCATATCAAATTTCAAAGATTTAGTCAAGGGAAAGGTGAGTCAAGGGGTTCATCAGCCGTAGGTAGAAAGAAGAACGCAGGGAAAGGATCCCCGGCAATAAATTATAGCCATAAAAAGAGCCCTGAGAGGACTCAGGGCTCGCAAGCCATTGCCTAAACTTTCACTCCAGGCCCTCGGGCGGCTCCGGGGCATCGGGCATCTGAGGCGGTGGAGATCCTTGGTCCGGGCCAGGGCCCATCATCTCCGGGCCCATGCCGAACATCATATCCGGGGACTGTGGTTCGAGCTCGGAGTGCTTCTCCTGCATGGCCTCGCGGAGCTTCTGCTCCTGCTCCGGGGTGATGAGCTTCTTCATCTCGAGCTGCTGCTGCACACCCTGGAGAAACACCTTTTCGCGCAGGGAAGCGATCTCCTTGGCCTTGGCCATGATCTTGCCTTCATCCGGCTTGTCCGCGTCCATGAGCTCGGTCATCTCCAACTGCTTGAGCCTCATATCCGAGCCGAGCTTGAGCTGGTCCCTCTGGCTCTGGAAATGCATCTCACGGATCTTATTGGCCTGCTCCTCGGAGATCCCGGCTTTCTTCAGCAACTCCTTGTCTTTCCAGATGGGACCGGGCATCTGGCCTATGCGCATCCCGCGGCCCATTCCTCTGCCAGCGCCCATTCCCATTCCAGAACCCGGGCACATACCGCAGGACCCCATGCCTTTGCCCATTCCCTGACCAGGGCCCATTCCCTGACCAGAGCCCTTGCCCATCGGACACATCGGCTGCTGAGCCAGGACCGTGCCCAAAAGGGCCAAAGAAAGGATCAGGGTTAAACCGAGTATTTTCTTGAACATTTCAGTCATTCTCCTTTGAGTTTGAGGGAGGCACGGCTTTCAAAGCCGGGCCTCCCAAGGTTTCAATCGTCATTCAGGATATGCATCCTCAGTGTTCTTGACCACATACAAGAGGCCCCAGGCATGGGCGTTGTACTGTTGATTCGCATCGCCGAACAAAGCTTTCATGCCGATCAGGTCCACGGCCGAGTGGCGGATGGCCGGAGTTGCGTAGACGCTGTCCTCCTGCGCAATCACCCAGGTCCGCTGGAAGGTGGTCAGAGAGGTCCGATAGAAAGGCTTGCGGATGTGCCAGAGCCAGGGCCGTCCCCAGCGGTGCAGGAAGGCCCAAGAGGAATCGCCCTGGACCGAGACCGAGACCGTCACCGTGACCGAATCTCCGGGCAGGAAGGTCGGCAGGTCCTCCCGGGCCAAGAGCGTGTCCGCCCGGGTGAAGACATAGTGCGCGCCGGAAGGCTGGGCATCAACCACCACGGAGAGGATCGTGATCGGATAGGGAGAGTTCACGGTCTGGGCATCGATAGGAGAAAGCTTCATCACCCTCCACACGCCCGCGCTGTTCTTCTCCAGATAGACGTGACGGACCCATTGGTCGTTGAGCGGACGAATGTACGTCTGATAGGGATCATAAGGAAAGCTGCTGTTATCGTAGAACCCCCCTGAGATGTTATGGGTGATGGTCACCCAAGCTTTGGTCTTGCCCGCAGTAATGCTGTCGATCTTCACGCTGCGCTTGTTTCCGGTGAAAAACCGGGCGAACCGCACCCGCGCGAGAGTATCCCAGGAAGTAATTCCGGAACCCCACGTAAAGCCCTGGGGAGTCGTGGTGCTATCGTTCGTGCCAGCAAACCCATCCCCGCTCGTGTAGGCCGAGGCAGATATGAGCGTGAGAATCATTCCCGAGTCGCTGGACGCCTGCAACGGACTTCCCTTCTTGCCGCACCCGGTGAGGGCCACCATCCCGAGGAGGATCATGACCCCTGCACCATACAACCACTTGCCTTTCATTTCGCCTGCCTCCTTTTTAAGATTTCGTTTCAATTCTGCTGGAATGCCGCCCAACCTCTGCCCAATCCAAGACTGCTCGCCAAATCACCTCCCATTGGAATTATATTACCACGTTCTGAGACTTAGAGTCAAATACCGGCCTAAAGGTTTAATAGAGATTTGGGAAAATTAGGACGCTGGATAATGTAAACCACAACATACTGCAAATAAAAGAGTTATAACATTACTACCAAAAGAAATGAGAGAATCGGTGGAAAAGGTTGAACCGTACAAGACCTTCTTAGGACCTCAGATAATGTCCCTTTTTCTACTTTTTCGCGTAAGTAAGGTCGACAACGCTACGTTAAGGGCCTCAACTAAAAACCCCACCTGAGGGGGAAGGGCCGAGAAAGCTCCGAAAACCGGAAGGGGTTTCCTAGGCCTTCACTAGGTGTTCACGTGCTTAGCACTCAAATCCCTTTTTTTGAACCGAAGATTTTTGTAAATTTCTATCAGGTTACCAGGGGGCAGGATGTCCCCGATACTGCCGGCAAGGATGCCAGCGCTACAAATAATTCGCCCCGCCGGAAGAGGGACGAAAGCGGGGCGAGGAGTGGAACAGCGGGAAGGTCAGGGGGCCCTTAAGGGCCCGGAGAGGGCGGCGACCCCATCCCAGGCTGAAGGCCTCCCTGCCGGATGCCGCGTATGAGCTCCCGCATCTCACGCTCGAACTTCTCCTGAAACACGACGTACCGGGCCTGCTGTTCCACGGAAAGCTGGTTCGTGAGGGCCTTACGGCTCTCGCGCTCCTTAGACTGAAAATCGTTCTCCTGCTTCTCGAACTCGGAGAGCTTGGTCTGGAGGTCTTTCTCCGAGGCCCCCCTCCCCAGAAGGTCATCCATGTCCTTGATCAGGCCCACCTGCTTCTGGTGAAACTCCCTGCGAGCGGCCTCCATCTCGCGCATCTTGGGCAGGAATTTAGCCAACTGCTGGTCGGTCAGGTTAAGCTCCTTGGTCAACCGCACGATCCGCAAGTCTTCGATCATGTCCCGGGTATCCTTGTTGGGCTGGATCGCACCTTGGCGCATCATCTCCTGGCGCCGGGCCCGGCCCCGCGCCGGCTGGGACATGACCAGGGAGGGGATGAGCAGTCCAGTCAAAAACATAATGCCGAATATCCTCTTCATCTTAAGTCTCCTTTGCTTTAGCGTTCTGCTCCAATTCCTTAATTTCGTTCTGCAATTTCTCCTCCAGGGCCTTGCGCTGCTCCGGGTTGAGGCCCTGCAAGAGGTTGTCCAAGTCCTCGCCGTCGCCCGGCTTGACCTGGGTGCCCTGGCCCTGGTTGTCCTTCGGAGAGAGCTTTTCGAAGATCTTCCGCTTGGCCTCGGTCTGGTCCTTGCTGGTCTCAACGACCTGGGCCAGATGCTCGTCCAGGCCATAGCCGGTCTCGTAGGTCAGATAATCGCTCTGGTAAGCCTTCGGCTCGGCGGCCCTCCAGGTTGGAGCCATCCTCCAGAACAGGAGCCCGGCGAGAAGCGCGAGGGTCGCCAGGGAAAGGCTCCCCCAGCCGACCGCAGGCTTGAAGAGCAAAGAAAACCAGAGCTCCGGGCGGGCGGCAATCCCCTCTCTCACCCGAGGAAGGAAATTGACCCAGAATAACTCCGAGGGCTCCGAAAGGGGGGCCCGGGCCTCCCTCAGGACCGTCATCAGGGCCGCCTCCTCCTTCTGGCAGGCAGGACAGCCGGTCAGATGGTCCTGGAGGGCTTGGGCCTCCCCTTTGAGGAGGCTTCCATCAAGATATTCGATCAACAGGTCCTGACAGTCTCTACAATCCATGTTTTAAGGGCCGTTAGATAGTTCAATACTTAGACAGTTCAACACAAAAAAGGTTTATTGGTTATCCGGTTCATCGGTTCCTAAAAATCCTTTAATTCCTTCAGACTTTCCCTTAACTTGCGCACGGCCTGGAAGTAGGTTGCTTTGACCGCACCCACCGAGCGATGAATCGTTTGAGCGATCTCCTCATGGGAAAGCCCCTGGCTCGTCCTCAGGATGAACACCGCTTTCTGTCTGGGAGGCAGGCCCTCCACGGCCCGGGCAATGGCCTGGCTGATCTGGCTTCTCCGAAGGGCCTCCTCAGGATCCCCTTGCCCGGAAGGAGCCGGAACCTCCTGGGCCTCCTCGTCGTCCAGAGAAAGGCTCCTGGGCTTCCTGGTCTGGTTCAGGCAGAGGTTCATGGCGATGCGGTAAAGCCAAGTGTAAAGCGCAGAGCGGCCATCGAACTTCCTCAAGGCCCCGTAAGCGCGTACGAACGTCTCCTGTGAAAGATCCGCGGCGTCCTCATGGGTTCCGACCATCCGAAGGCAGAGGAAGTAAACCTTTTTCTCGTAGGTTCGGACGATCTCGTTGAAAGCCCCCTCTTCCCCGGACTTGAAACGCTCCACCAGGGCCAAGTCCGCCTGCCAGGAAGAGCTTACGGCTTTTCTTTCCATCTTTTAGACAAAGAAGGGGCTTAAAGGTTTAGTACTTTGCTTCACAGAGTTTGGAAATGATTGCCTGGTTTGCCTTAGGAAAGGGAAAATCCCGAATCCTGGAAAGAGGAACCCATTTTAATTCATCGTATTCCAAGGGCTTAGGCTTTCCATCTAAATAGTCGCAAGAAAATACATGCAAGCGGACCCTAAAATGGGAATAGGCATGTTTGACCAGCATCAGGAACTCCCGAACCCTGATTTTGACTCCGGTTTCCTCACAAACTTCGCGCTTCAAGGCCTGAGGAAGCGTCTCTCCCGGCTCAGGCTTGCCTCCAGGGAACTCCCAGAGGCCCCCCAACAGTCCCTTTGCCGGACGCTTGGCGATAAGGACTCTCCCGGCCTTTCCAATAATTCCGATGACCGCCTCAACGCTCGGAATCGGCTTCCGCACCCGCCGGACGGGAAGCTTATTCTGAATTCCCTTTGCCCTCGCAACACAATATCGCGAGACCGGGCAACCTCCGCAAAGAGGGCCTTTCGGCAAGCACACCGTGGCGCCCAAATCCATCAGGGCCAGGTTGATCCGGTGACCTCCCCCGAGGGGGATGAGTCCCTGCGCCAAGCCTCGCAGCTCCTTCTTGACCGAGCCTTTGGAGGGGTCTGTTCTCATCCCGAAGAGCCGAGCCAGAACCCGGATAGTATTGCTGTCCAGGCTGGGCACATCCTGACCAAAGGCGAAGCTTGCCATGGCCCCAGCCGTATAGTCTCCGATGCCCGGCAGTTTCTTCCACCCCTCATGGGTTGTTGGAAACCGACCGCCATTATCCCGGAGGACCTCTTGAGCCAAGCGGTGCAGGTTCCTTGCCCGGGCATAATATCCCAGCCCCTCCCAGGCCTTGAGCACCTTTTCCAAGGGAGCCTTCGCTAAAGAGCGCAGGGTTGGAAAAGCCCTCAGGAACCTGCGGTAATAAGGGATTACGGTCGCAACCTGGGTCTGCTGGAGCATGACCTCCGAGACCAAAATGCGATAGGGGTCCGGGGTGCGCCGCCAGGGAAGTCCATCCCTGTTCTTGGGTGCCCAGGCGAGAAGCGTTCGGGCGATGTTTCCGGAGTGGGCAGTCAAAGAACCTTGGCGTTCCAAACGAAAGGAACGCACCCTGTCCCTTTGAGGATGCGTTCCCTGAAGCCCATGACAGGGTTAAAATTTAACGTTCAGCGAAACACGATGGGCATTACCCAACTGCACGTAAGGGGTGAAGGCGTAATCCAGTTGATAGCATTTATAATGCGTTCCCAGCCCGAAGGAAAGGCCGCCCAGCCAGTCCGTGTCCGACCCCGTCCGAAGGTCGCTTCCTGCGGAAGTGTATCCTGCGCGCAGGCTGGCGTACTTGTGGATGCCCACCTCGCCCCCCACGTGGACATTGAACTTGTTGTCCGAGGGCTTGTCGGCCTCGAGCGCCAAGAGGACCTTCTCCTTGAAACTGGGAGGGCGGTAGCCCAGGCCGGCTCGGAACACGAGGGGCAGGGGCTCCTTTTCGGTGATGAAGGCCTTGGTCTTTTTCCCAAGATTAGAGAGAGAGGCTCCCAAGGTCAACCCCTTAATGGTCGGAGAATAAAAAGCGCCTAGGTCTACGGCAAAGCCCATCGCCGAATAGCTCTGGATCGTCTCGCGAATCATCTTCGCACCCAAGCCCACGGAGAGCGCAGGGGAAAGGGTCTGGCCATAGGCGATCTCCATGGCGATGTCTCCGGGACTGAACTTAGGAAGGCCAACCCCGGTGGGATTCTCCACCGTGGTCTCCTGAACCTGGCCGCCGTTTAGGTAGTTCACGGAGAGCCCAAAGCCTGAGTTCCTTTTCCAGGGCTGAGCATAGGCCACATAACCCGACTGCATTCCCACGAGGTAGTTCATGTAAGTCGCGGAGAACTCTTTCCGCTCTATCCGGGCAAGACCTCCAGGGTTCCAGTACAGGCCATTTGCCCCCTCGGCCACGGCCACATAGGCTCCGCCCAGGGCCACGGGCCGGGCTCCGGCCCCGATCTTCAGGAAGGCGAAGCTAGCAGTGCCGGCATTGGGATCGATCCCGGCCCTGGACCCTGTGGTCAGGGCAAGGACAAAGGCGATCAGCAGGACGACTTTCTTCATCTTTATTTTCCCTTAACGTTTGATGCTATTTCAGCTTGAAGGCCACCCCGGCGGTGATGGTTAAGGCGTCGAAGCCGTCGTCATCCGGGATGAGCGCATACTTAATTTCGGTGATGATTTTTGTCTTCGGGCTGATGTTGAAGTCCGCGCCGCCGAGGAGATGAAGGCCGAGGAACGTCCTGCTCTCGGAGTAATCAGCATTATAGTGGTCGTGCCACGACCAAGATTGGATGTGCGCCCCTGTTCCAAAACCGAGATAGGGTTTCACCGTTCCCTGGACAGAAATCTCATAGGCTGCTGTGCCGTTGATGGAAACATCCTTCCAGTAGTCTACTCCCCAGTACTCCAGACTCCCCTCCAGCCTCCAATTGGGCGCCAGCTTCCCGCGGATCAGCCCGCCCAGATCGAGAGCTGTGTCAAGATGCTCGGGGTCAGCCAGGCCGAGCTTTGCACCGATGCTGATGTCACCGGCTAAGGCGGTCCCGGCCAAGAAGAAAAGGCCTGCAAAAACGATTGCCCAAGTCTTAAACATAGGAACTCCTTCCAGAGATCGGGTGGATCGTATCGTACTCTCTTCCCCTAATGGTATATCATATCACACTTTAGACCTTTTTTCAATGCCTTTTTTCCTGCGCTCGGCCCGCAGGACCCCCGGCACCCTTCTCAGCCGCTCCAAGGCGCGCTCCAGACCTATTCGGTTCTCCACATCGAGCACAAAAGTCCCCAGTGCTCTTCCGGTCCTGGCATCCAGGGCCACCTTGCGGAGATTCAGGTCCATTTCGGAGATAGTCTTGGAGAGCTCGGTTAAAAGGCCCAGGCGGTCCTTGGCCTCAAGGGTCACGATGATCGGGTATCGCCGGCCCGAATCACTCTCCCAAGCGACGCGGACCCGAGTGCGAGCCTGCTTGAGCGAGGAGCACTCCTGATGATGGACAACCACTCCTCTGGACCGCGACAAGGTTCCGGCGATGGCCTCACCGGGCAAAGGCTGACAACACTTAGCAAAAGTCGCCCATATTCCCCTGACCCCATCCACACGGATCCCCAAATCCGCTATTTTCAGTGGCTTTTTCACCCCGGTGGCTCCCCGCTTTGGGGAAAGCCTGCTCAGAATCCTTGCCGCAGTAAGGTCGCCTGCCCCGAGGTCCGCCCAGAGGTCCTCGAGCGATGGGAACCCCAGCTCCCGGGCCAACTTTTCGAGCTCCTCAAGGCCCGGCAGGGAAAAACCGGCCTTCCTCGCCTCTCGATTCAGAAGACTCTGGCCCTGCTCGATATTCCTTAGACGGTCGAGGGCTCGGAAATGTTGCTTGAGGTGGGTCCTGGCCTTAGAGGTCTTTACCAGCTTCAGCCAATCCCGGGAGGGGAGGCGGCTTTTGGAGGTTAAAGCCTCGACCACATCCCCATTCTGAAGCTCGTGGGAAAGCGGCACGATCTTGCCGTTCACCCTGGCCCCTGTGCAATGCATCCCGATGTCGCCGTGCACCGCAAAGGCGAAGTCCAGGCAGGTGGCCCCTCTGGACAAACGCTTCACGGCTCCCTTGGGGGTGAAGACAAAGACTTCGTCCGGATAGAGGTCCACCCGCAGAAGATCCATAAACTCCTTGGGGTCCAGCCGGTCCTGGACCCATGCCAAGGTGCGCTTGAGATAGGCTACCTGCTCCCGCTCATCCGGCACGATGCGCGGACCCAGGGGCTCGGAAAGCTTGTACTCCCAGTGGGCCGCGATACCGTCCTCGGCCACCCAGTTCATCTTCTTGGTTCGGATCTGGATCTCTATCCACTTGCCTCCCGGCCCGATCACGGTCGTGTGCAGGGACTGGTAGAGGTTGGTCTTGGGTGTGGCAATGTAATCCTTGATCCGGTCCACCACCGGCAAATAGAGGCTGTGCACCACGCCCAAGGCATGGTAGCAATCCCGGATCTCATGTACGATGACCCGAAAGGCCATGAGGTCATAGATTTCTTCCAAGGGCTTCCCCCGGGACGTCATCTTGCGGTGGATGCTGACCAGGTGCTTGAGCCTGCCCGTGACCTGCGCAGACAGGTCCTCCTTTCGGAGCTTCTGCTCCAACTGAGAAGAGAACTCCCGGATATCCTCTTCGTATTCCTCGCGCCTGGACTCCACTTCCCGGACAAGCCGGGCATAGGCTTCTGGCTCCAGGAACCTGAATGACAGGTCCTCCAGCTCCCACCCCAGCTTGGCCATCCCGAAGCGATGCGCCAGAGGGGCGTAGATGTCCCTCGTCTCCTGGGCGATCCGCCGCTGCTTTTCCGGCTCCAGGTGTTCCAAGGTCCTCATATTGTGCAGGCGATCGGCGAGCTTGATCAGGATGACCCGCAGGTCCCTGGTAATCGCCAGAAGCATCTTGCGGTAATTCTCAGCGCTCTGGGCCTCGGGCGTCGTTTGCTTGAGGACGCTTATCTTGGTGACGCCCTCGACCAGCTCCGCGACGTCCGAATTAAAAACCTTTTTCAAGGTCTCCAAGCTCGTCCCGGTGTCCTCCAAGACATCGTGCAGGAGGCCGCCGGCCAAGGTTGCCGAGTCCAGGCGCAGGTCCAGGAGGATGTCCACCACGGCCTCGCAGTGGACAAAGTAGGGTTCTCCGGACCGCCGCAGCTGGCCCTGGTGTGCGTCTCGGGCAAAGTCATAAGCCCGGAGGATCAGACTGCCATCCAGCCTTTCTTTCTCTTTTTCCACCCTGTCCATAAACGTGGGTGAGGTATTAGGAAAGGTTTGTAACTCTTTCACCATCATAGAACTACTATATCCTACGTCCACCGGTTTTGTCAACCTCTGAGATGCTGTGCGGGGTGAAAGGCGCTTGTAGACCGTAGGCTGTGGACTTTAGACGATACCAAAAAACAGAGGTCCGGATAATCGAGATCTCGTTTCGCAAAATGACACCTCAAGGGAAAATCACTCTGATACATTCGCCAAATTTATAAAGAAGAGCGCCTCGTCCTTTTTTGGGAGACGAGGCGCTCTCGGTCTTAAGTGTCTAACTGTTGAACTGCCTGACTGTTGTTATCTGACTACCACCATCCAGTTGGCCAGGGACGCCACCTTCGGATTTTTGTATCCGTGGGCCAAGAAAGCTAAGGGCACTTCTTGACTTTCCTAGCTTATTCCAGGTATAATCACGAAAAATAGTTAAGAAAGTATTAACGTGAAACGCCATTTATTGCGTGCTGCTTTTTCTCTCCTCCTCTTCCTCTGGGCCCAAGCGGCCTGCGGAGAGACTTATCAAGTCAAACGAGGAGATTCCCTCTATAAGTTAGCCAGACAATTCGGGATAACCGTCGCTGAAATCCAGGAGGCCAACCGGATGACAGGGACCAGCCTGAGGGTAGGACAGGTCCTGGAAATCCCTAAAAAGGGGAGCCCACGGTCAGCGGTCAGCGGTCAGGAAAGCGAAACATCACAGGTTCACTCAGCTTCCTCAAAAACCAATGGGGGAGTGGAGGCGAGGAGCGCGGGGGACACCACGGTGGTGGTCTTAAAAGGACTGTTGCCCCAGGAGAGGGAACGAAGGGGTTATGTTCTCATCGGGGATACCCTTAAAGTACTGAGGCGAAAGTCCAAAGGGGCTGTTGATACTTCAGAAATGTCTGCCAAGGGTGGGCCTCGAATCCGGACTACTCCTAAAACACTCAGCATGGCCCAGCAAGTCGTGGACTACGCCTTGACATTCTTAGGCACACCTTATCACTACGGCGGGATCACAGAGGAGGGGGGGTTCGACTGCTCCGGGTTTGTACGGCATGTGTTTGCCAATTTCAAGCTGGACCTTCCCCACTCCTCCAAGGACCAGTACACCCTAGGCAAGGCTGTGAGCAAAGACCAATTGGAAATCGGAGATCTTTTATTCTTCACTCGCCCCAGGCGAAGCAAGGGAGTGGGCCACGTAGGCATTTATATCGGGGACGGCCAGTTCATCCATGCCTCGTCTGGCAAAAAGAACGAAATCATCATCTCGGCATTAGACTCGGCGTACTATGTAAAGCGTTATGTGGGAGCGAGGAGGCTCCAGCTTTAGGTTTCGCCTTATAAATAAAAAGTGGGGCTCAAAGAGCCCCACTTTTTTAACGCACTGGCAACTCATATCTCCCACTCCAAGGGATCCTGGAAGAAGAACTTCCATCCTGCAGGCTTAGAAGACAATAATAGAGGAATCCAGAACAATGGCTTCCAGAGAAATTTGAGTTTCCCGGTGTCGTGTTTGGCCAAGAAGTCGTGCATGCCCTTGCGGAGCAGGGCCTTGCCGTAAGGATTTTTGGACGTGCATGCGCCAAGGGCGTGAACCACCTGAGCCTCGGGATAGAACACTATCCTTACCCCTTCTTTCTTCATACGATAACACCAGTCCACATCATTGAAGTAAAGCGGATAACATTCATCCATAAAACCAATTTCATCAATGACTTGCCTCCTTACAAGAAAGCAGGAAGCCAAAGGCTGATCCACCTCCTGCTCAGTAGCATGATCGAAGTATCCCATCTTCCACCGCCCCAGAACCCGATGTCTCTGGAAAAGTCTAGAAAGACCGGTCGTCTCCCAGAGCAGGACCTGGTAACTAGGAAACTCCCGGCAGGAGGACTGGATAGAGCCGTCCGGAAAAAGCATCTGAGGCGCCAGAGCTCCCACCTCGGGATGGGCATCCAAATAAGCCACCATCTTCCCAAGAGAGCCGGGATTCATAACCACATCCGGGTTGAGGAGCAACAGGTAGTTCCCTTTAGAATATGTCAGACCCTGGTTCACGGCACAGGCGTAACCGCGGTTCCTATGATTCTCGATCAGGCGGATAAGCGGAAATTGCTTCGAGATAAGGTCCGCAGTTGCGTCCGAGGAAGCGTTGTCAACGACGATCACTTCGAAGTCGAGTTCCACTTGAGGCCCGTAGACCGCCTTCAGACAACTCGGAAGCTCGTGGGCGCTTTCCCAGGAAACGATGACCACCGAAAGCTTCATGGCGAAATAATCTCCTTCCATCCATTCGGGACGAGACGCCCCGCCTGCCAGCAAAAGAATTCAGCCTGAGGGTGCATCCGTTGGACCTCTCTCACCTCGTCCAATTCCACGAAATGAATTTCCCTGCAAAGGTCGGGGACGAACAGATGCGCTGCGGATCCAACGCAGGTTGTGAACACATAGGCTCCGTGAACCCGATGAGGAACATTCACAAGGAATACCTCCTGGCCTGAAGGAGGAATGCGACGAAGCTCTCCAAGCGTGGATTCGGCAACCTCCGCAGCCCGTGTCCACCACCTTCCACGCTCGTAACAAATCCCCAAGCTGAGACAAAAAAGCAGAACGGAGATGGTCACTCCCAGCTTCCTTCTTCTCTCGATCAAAGCCGCGAGCAGGGCGGCGAGCATGAGGGCTGCGCCCCCTGAAGCCAGGTATAAAAATCGTTCCCCCTTACCAGTAAAGAATACGTAAGGCAGCAGGGCGGCCACAACCCAGATCCCCCCCGCCCATACCTCCCGTCCAGGACGAAAAAACCTGACCACCAGAATTAAGAGGACCACAAAAAAGACAAGCGATAGAAGAAGCACAAGGTTCAAAGGGTTGAGCCCAGGACCCCAAAGGGTCAGGCGATCGTAGGCCTCATAGCCAGCAAAGTCAAAGATAAACCTTAGCGGGAAAAACAGGCCCGCCAAGAAATGTCCATAGTTGGAGAGAACATCAAGGGGAGAAAGCGAGACCGCTCCCTGCCTCCCCGGTGCAAAGGTAGGCATAGCTGTTCCCAGGAAGCCTCGCAAAAGGATGTATCCCACAACCAACAGAAGATGGGGGCCAAGGTATACCAGAGCCTGTCCCTTGTTCTTCCGGCGATAGAACAAAACCAAGCCGGCCACCATCCAGGGGAGCGCAACCGCACTCTCCTTGGAGGCGAGGGCTATCGCCAAAACCAACAGGCTTGCGACGTAGACCCATCCCCACCCAGCTTTACGTTCCAGCGAAAGCCAATAGCCCCAGAGAAAGAGAAATCCGAAGGCCGCTACGAGGAGTTCGTTCAGGCTTGAGATCCAGACCACGGCCTCGACATGTGCAAAATGCCAGGCGAAACCCAAAGCCGCCAAGAAGGCTACCGTCTTCCGTTCCGTAAAACATAGGATCACTCCGTAGAGCAATAACACGTTCAGAAGATGCAGGAGCAAATTGACAAGATGAAATCCCAAGGGTTCGAGTCCGAAGAGTTTCCCGAAGAAGTGGTATAAGACGAGGGGAAGGGGGCGAAAAAAAGAGGCAAAGCCGGGGGCGAACAAAGCTGGCCACGAAAGCTGCCGACTCTGTGCAAGGAGGCAGAAGTCATCGCCCACAAAAAAGTCTCGGGCATTGGGGAGAAAGGAAAACAGGGCAGCCAACGCAAGAACGACCCAGAGGATCCTTGGCTTCATGCAACCTCTGAGAGATGGCGTGCCAGCTCCTTGGTAATTTCCCGTCGGTCGTAGCGCTGAACTGCCTCTATGGTAGGACCTTTGAGCCTGCCTTCGCAGTAAAGATTATAAAAACGGATGATCTCTTGAGCCAGCCCTTCACTGTCCTCAGGATGGAAAACGCTGCCCGCTCCGGTTTCTTGAATGGTCCGGGCAGCCTCACAAGGTGGCGCCGAAGTCAAGATAGGCTTTCTGGCTCCCAGATATTCATAGAGTTTTCCGGTTGAGATCGTCTCCCCTTCCTTGGCGCCAATCACCAAGTAGAGGACATGGGCGGAAAGAAGCTCTGCGATGACTTCGGCATGGGGCCGGTAGGAAACGCAGGTTACCACATCTTCCATTCCTGCATCCTGAATCATGCTTTGGTCCGTAGTTCGGTAAAGCCCAACGAACCGAACCTCTATTTTCTCCCGAAGCTCTGGATGCTTCTCAAATAGATACTTCAGGGCGATAAGGAGGGACTTCGGCGAGCGCTCGCCAATCAATGTCCCCACATGGGAGATTCTGAATTTTAACGGCTCAGAAGCCTTCGCCTGCTCAAAATCACCGGGATCGTAGCCCAAGGGAAGCACGTGCACTTTGTCCTTCTCCGGGAAGTCAAGTGCAGAGCGGAGGCCCTGTGCGATGGGTTCATTCACGGCGAGAACGCGAGTAGCGGTTCGCAACATTTCCTTTTCCAATAAACGATTTAGCGCATGATGGAAGCCGGTTGGAAAGGATCGAGGCGAATCAAAGGTCCAGGCATCACGATAGTCCAAAACAAGGGGAAGGCCCGAGGCCCAGGCTAAGGCCCCACCGACCAAGTGCGCGGTGTAGGGAGGGGCGGTTGCCAAGATCGCTTCCGGTGAACGGCTGTGAAGGATGGAAAGGCCCGAGGAAACAGCAAGGGGAAGCCACCCCAAGGAAACATCCGGAATCGCGAACCAGTCCAAAGCGGGTTTGGCGCTGAGGCGGGCCTCAACAAAACTCTTACCAGATTTTAAGCTGAAGAGCGAAGCAACACGGAGGGGGTCTAAGGAGCCGGTGCGGAAAACCTCTGCCTCATGGGAGATCTCCTTGAGAAGAGACGCATCCGACGTAAAATAGCGGATCGGCTTGACCGTTAGAACCAGAGGCCGCCAGCCCGATCTTGGAAGGTACTTGACGAATTTTGTAATACGTTGTACCCCCCCCATTCCGAGGGGCGGAAAATAGTACGCGACGATCAATACCTCACGGAGGGCCAAAGAGCCGCTACCTGAGAATTGCTAAGGTTCCCCCGTGGGTTCGTCCCGCTCCTTTGACCAGATAAGGATAAAGCCCACTGGCAACCCTATGACCCGACTCATTCCGACCATCCCAGACAAGGTTGTGCCGGTGGATATCTGGGTTGGAGAGGTGTTTTACGAGTTCTCCAGAGGTCGTGAAAATCCAAATATCGGCTTTATCCGGCAAACCTTGAAAAGTGACTTGGCCAGCGGCCGAAAGATAGGGATTGGGGAAAACATATACAGACCCAAGATTCGTTGGGAAAGGATTGTCCGGGACGAAAAGAGAAATCCCATTGGTGGTTCCCACCCAAATCTGATCCTGGTGAGGATCTTGGGGATCGAGCCGTATGCGGAGTTTGCGGATGTCGTTGTGAACCAAGCTTTTGCTTCCTTTGAAAAAATTCGCCCAGCACTTGCGTTGAGGGTCGTAGACGGCAAGACCCGCGCTAGTACCGGCCCAGACCCATCCCTGACTATCTAAATCTACAGCGTAGACCTGGTCCGAGGGAAGCCATCCTCCGGTGGATGACCTGGTAAAGGTCGTGAACGAGTGCTCGTCAAAATAGACCAATCCTCCGAAAGTTGCGATCCAGAAGTGACCAGAATCGTCTTCAGCAATATCCCAAACCGTGTTCTCAGGGAGCGATGGGTCACTTCCCACATAGTAATAGGACCAAACACCCCGGTCGTAGCTTAAGAGGCCATCGTAAAGTCCGCACCAGAGCCTCCCTTTTCGATCCGCATGCAAGGAAAGAAAGCGCATGTATCCGTAAGGAGCCCCGGCATAGGAGAAGCTCGTCCATGTGGAATCCGGAAGAATCTGGCTTACGGCATCCCGCCAGCATCCGATATAGCAGTTCCCTAGAGAATCTCGAGCTATTTCCGCAATAATATTGGTCCGCAATCCTTGATTCGTATTTTCTGTGGTATAGTGAGTCCACGCTCCGTTTCGCCCTAGCCGGAACAAGCCTCCCCCGCCACCGGGGAAAGACAACCAGGTCCCTAACCAAATCATCCCATCGGGTTCCATTGACACTGCAGAAACCCAGTCAAAGGTAGTATCTCCGGCATGGGGAATCCTCAATGTATCCCACTGACCCTGGGAAAGGATGCTCGCACCGATGCCCTTTTGTCCGTGGCTTACCAGAACCTCACCGCTCGGGCCGAGGCAAAGGTGATCGACCCAATCATTAGAGATCTGGTTCGGGACGACTCTCTGCCACAGGTTGTTTTCCCGAAACCAAAGTCCAGTCTGACTTCCGCCGGACCAAGTCTGTCCGCCGACATCAAAGGCCACGCGTCGCATGACAGGATCCGTTAGGCCTTCATTATGGACAACCCACCGGGAATTCGCAAAATCGTACTGGGCCATCCCACTATCTGTGGCTGCCCAGAGCTGATTTCCAGCAAGTGCCAAGCCGTTTACATTCAAGGAGGAAAGGCCGGTATTCACAAGAGTCCAGGACGACCCCGCCCAGCGGAACACTCCGCCTCCGTAAGTACTAACCCAAACTGCCCCGGCTTCGAAGGCCATGCTCCTGGCGTCTTGACCCCAGAGAGGCCTCTGCCATTGGGAAAGATATGGATAGCTTGTGGTCCGGATAGCTCTGAAAAGTCCGCCTGAGGTGGCAATCCAGAGGGTATCTCCTTTCAAACCTAAAGACTGGACGGAATATCCGGTAAGGGAGTCGTACGGAGTCCACTCGTCATCCTGCCGGTTGTCTGGGGTTCCCTTATCATCAAAGCGCACCAGGCTGCGCTTTCCCGAACCCCCATCCATCCCGAACCAGAGAATATTTCCATCTGCCAGAATGGAAATGACCCGATTGTCCTCCAAGCCGTCGTAAGTAGTGTACTGCCTCCAAACGTTTCCGGAGGGAGTATACTCGGAAACTCCATCTCCGTTCATCCCAAACCAGATCTCCCCGGAGGCGCTTGTCGCTATGGAAAGGATATAATTCCCAGGCAATCCCTCCACGTTCGTGAATTTCTGGAGGGATGCATTCGTCTCGCAGTAGAGAGCCCCACCCGTTGTCCCTGCCCACATTCCAGAGATCCCCGGACAGAGTGCGTAAACGCTGTCGGCATTCGTATAACTCGTCCATTTTCCGGTTGGCGGAAAGGCAGTCCCGAATCCCAACGAAGTGAGCCATAATAGAATTACTGGGGCGCAGAACGTTCTCATTGCATTCTCCTTAACCGTACAAAGGAAGTCAGCAAGGATTTCAATTTATAAAACTCCTTGTTTGTCGCTCCTCCCACTAAGATCGCAAGCAAGGGATATGCCAAACACAGGATGATTCTCCCCCCTAAGCTCAGGATATAGTGAGGCAACGAGGTTAAGAGGAGCGAAAAAAGCCAGATCCCCAGAATCAGTCCTACGATCCTGCCTATCCTGCTGAACTCATAGGGCACCGGCAGATAACGGTTCGAAAAGGCATAAGTCAAAACGGCCAGCACCGTGTAACCCACCAGAGTAGCCAAGGCTGCACCCATCGGCCCGTATCGAGGAATGAGCAGGAAGTTGCCAATCAGATTTACCACTCCTGAGATCCCGGTGATCAAGGGAAGCCAGCCCGTCTTTTCTTTTATAGTGATTCCGGTGGCAAAGAGAAAATAAGCTGTGAAGCCCAAATGCGCCAATGCGACCAGAGGGATGACTTCATAAGCCTTCTGATAGGCTCTCCCGGCTAGAAGGCTGACCCACTCTCTTGCAAATAAGCTCAAAATGAGAAAAGCCATCCCTCCTCCCAGGGTCACGTAACGGGTCAGGCGAGCATAGGTGCGCCCGGCCTCAAGGTCTTCAGCAATTCGGAACGCGAACTGCGGCCAGGCTAGCTGGAACGCTGAGAAAACGAACATCGGCGCCGTGCCCAACTGATAACCCAACGAATAGACCCCGACTGCGGCCAGACCGTTGTATCGACTTAGGAAATAGCGATCCGAAACTGCGACCACCCAGAGGGCCAATCCCGAGGGAACCAAGGGAAGGCTGTAACGCAAAGCCCTCAGGACTTTGGCCCAGACCACCTTCACCCTAACCTGCCGAAGCATCCATACAAAGGTCACAACGCCGATCAAGCTTTGAGCAATGAGGCTTGCCAAAAGCACGCCCCGGACTTTCTGGGATAGAATCATGACTGCAGCGCAGCCCAAGAGAGCGTAGAGAAGGAGCCTTGAGACATTCAACCAGCTGTACCTCAGGGCCTGCTCCCGGCAACGAACATAGCCAAGCCCAAACTGACAGAGGATCGTGCCGAGAGCGACCCCGTAAGCTAAAAGGATAAGGGGGGAAAACCCCTCTCTGTGGAACAGGACCCTACTACAGAGGTCCCGAGAGAAAAAGACCGGTGCCGACACCAAGAGCATCGGAATCAGGCCTGTCAGGGCAATGCTCGAAATGGCCTGCTTTCTTTCCTCCTCCGAGGGATAAAGGAAATAGTACCTCATCAGGCTAGCCTCCAGCCCTAAAGAGAGGACCAGCGTAGCTAAGGCTATAGCGGTTTCTGCCAGGTTCAGTATCCCGTATTCCGCAGGAGAGAGGCGCCGCGTGAACACCGGTATCAGAAGCAAACTGACCAAGGAGGTCCCGAGGTTACCCAAGCCGTATAAGACGGATTGTCGAGCAACCTGCCAAAGCCCTTTGGTTTCTTTTCCGCCGGGGATCACACCTGGATACCTGCCTCGCGATACATTTCATAGAGCCGCTCCATCACCGCTTTTCGATCGTGCGTCTTGAGAACCCACACGCGTCCTTCCCGGGCTTTTCGGTGGCGCAGATCCGGATTCTTGATGACCTGGATGAGAACCTCCTCAAGGGTTTCCTCGGTTACCGAGATGAAGGGGTGATCCGAAATGAATTGGGCAAATGCAGTGGTCAATTCGGTAAGCGTTGGGATCCCCATAGCCAGAGTTTCGATGGAATTCATGCCGTATCCGGTCCCAGCCCGATTTCCCACCTGCTCGATAGCCAGGTCGCATGTGGCTTTCAGAGCAAGGGCCTGGCGATGAGGGAGCCCTTCGATGAGCATTAACTGGATAGGGTAGCTTTTCTCAAGCTTTCGGACGATGGCGATTATCACATCGCTTCCTTTGGCCCCTCGGTTTGTAGGAGAATGACAAATTCGCAGGATAGCATTTTCTTTTTCCCTGGGAACAAACTTGGAAACATCGAACGGCTGAGGCAAAAATTTAAGCCTGGGATGCCTCTGTAGAAGATCGAACTCGCAAGTCATCAACAGGCTCGCAGTCTCCTCCACCTCGGGAAGCCTCCCCCGAACGCGAAGATCGGTCCCGTAGTAAAAAACGACGAATCGCTTCTCCCGTTTGATCAACTCGCGCAGGAGTCTTGTCCGGTAAGTGAAGCAAATCCCACCATCGAGGTGAAAAAGGTCGTAATCCCAAAGTCCGTGGCGATCCAGTGCTTTTCTGGCTTGGCGTTCCCAAAGGATATCGCGGAATCTGATCGCGACCAGCTCAGCCCATGAACGCGGTCTCCAGTCCAAATCTTTTTTCTCTCGGTCGCAAAGATCAACCCGTCTCTCCGCCCTGACGGTCCGCTTGAACGCCCGAGACAGCGACGACCCAAACCAAGGATATCTCAGACATATTCCGTTTTCAAAACCATAGGGACTCGGCCCAAAGGTTACGAGTTCACTTCGGTTTCCTCGCTCACGATGTCCCACCACGAATTCCCCTGGGATTCCCGCCAGGTTCGTCCCGGCCACGTGTAGGATGTGCATCATGATGCTAAGAAACAGCCGGAAGCTCGATGAGCATCGTGGTCCCCAATCCTGGTTCGCTCTCCAAAACCCGGAGCCTGCCTCCGTGATAATCCTCTACAATCCTCTGGGCCAGGACCAAACCCAACCCCCAACCAACCTTCTTAGTCGTATACCCCGGAGCAAACATCTTCCGTTGTTCCTCCCGGGTCATGCCCCGGCCATTGTCTCTGACCAAAAGCTCGATCGTATTTCCGCTTTGGCTCGAACGGGCTTCTAACCGTATCTCTCCTTTAGAGCGAGAGGGTTCAAGGGCATCAGCGGCGTTTTTGACCAAATTTTCGAGAGCCCAACTTAACAGCTCTCGATTGAAATAAACTGGAGGCAGGGCCTTATAGTCTTCGGCAACCGTTACGGCCCGTCCAGACTGGGGAAGTCTCCTTCGAAAGTAGGCCGCTACTTCTCGAAGCAGAGGCTCTAGGGAAGCCTTTTCTAACTTCGGCACCGACCCGATGTTAGAAAAACGGGTGGCTACGCTTTTCAGGCGCCTCAAATCTTCTTCCATTTCTTGGAGGACCGAGTTCGTTTCATCCCAGTTCTTCTTCTCGGCCAAGAGCGCCGTCCAGCCCATCAAAGAACTGATCGGCGTGCCTAGCTGGTGGGCAGTCTCCTTCGCCATTCCCACCCAGATACGTCGTTCCTCGTTGGCCTTGATCGTCTGGAACCCGATGAAACCTATCGCGATGAATAAAGTGATCAACCCCAATTGAATCATCGGCATGTAGCGCAACTCATGCACCAACGACGATTCTCCGTAGTGGACGTAGCCAACCACAACGGAATCCCCGGGAGTTGTGGTCACCATCATCCGGATCGGGTCGTGTTCGCGATCCAACGAATGAACCTTACGTCGGATTTGTTGAACGATCCGGCCGATCTCCTTGGGAGGCTCATACCCAGGGATCAGCGACAGGCTGTCCAAAACGGCATCCGGCACCAACTGCGGATTCACCCCGATTTTCCTCCAAGCCCGCGGAACGCCTTTAATGTCGGTCATCACGAACGGAAAGTTGATCCCTTGAACCACCTCGCGGATGATGCCCTCTAATGTCGGGTCCTGTGTGGCCGGAATCGCGGCGGCGGCACTGAATCTAGCAAAAATCCGCGAAAGGGTTTTGGGCTCCTCCTCGAGCCGGGCCACGAGGCTGTGAGTATAAAAAAGAGAGGCGATGACCAAAACCACCGCTCCTACGAAAAGATACGTCCGCAGAAGCCCGATAGCCGTCCAGCGTCCTCGGCCCACTCGCCGAGGCAAACTGTTAGAATGCCTGGACGTTATTCCTCCCCTTTGACTTGGCCCGGTACATAGCCTGGTCAACCCGGTCTACAACCGCTTCTGCCTCCTGAGCATCTTCTGGAAACGTGGCCACCCCGATGCTCACAGTAAGCCTTCCCTCGGGCTGCTCCTCCCCATGCACAAAATTGTATCCCCGCACAGCTCTGCAAATCCGTTCTCCCATTCCAACGGCTTCGGTCTTTCCTGTTTCTGGAAGAACCACCATGAATTCTTCGCCTCCGTAGCGCACAGCCACGTCCACATCTCGAATGTTCTCGCGCAAAATCTGGGCTAAAAGCTTCAGAACCTCGTCTCCCCTTAGATGGCCCCAGTGATCATTGTAGTTCTTAAAATGATCTACGTCCAGCATGAGGAGCGAAAGGAAATGGTTGTAGCGCCTAGCCCGGCGAAGCTCGTCGCGGAGGACCCTTTGAAAATGTCGATAATTGAAAAGCCCCGTCTTTTCATCCGTGATCGCCTGTTTCTCTTTCTCCTCGTAGAGCCGGGCGTTCTCGATGGCCACCGCAATCTGGGAGGCCAGGGTAGAGAGCAACCGCAGGTCATCTTCTCCGAAAGCGTTGAACTTCTCATCCTCGACGTTCATCACGCCGATGACCTGATCTCTCAGCTTGAGGGGAAGGGCGATTTCCGAGCCGATATTCGTAGCGAAGGCGATGTAACGTGGCTCCTTGGAGACGTCCGGTGCGTTCAGCACCAGGCCGGTGGAAGCCACCCAACCCGTGATGCCGTCAATGCCTACCCTGAACCGGATGCCTAGGTTTTGATCGCCGAAACCGAACACCGCCCGGCACACGGCCACCTGTCCTCCCTCCTCAATGAGTGAGATCGTGGACTGTCTGTAGTGGAACGTTTCATTCAGGATCTGCAGCACCTTGGAGAGCAGCTCGTCCAGGTTGAGCACCGAGGACATGCTCTGCCCCACCCGATGAAGCACCGAGAGCTCATCAATGCGCCGCTGCGCCTGTTCGTAAAGCCGGGCGTTTTCGATGGCCACTGCAATTTGGGGGGCCAGAGCAGAGAGGAGCCTGAGATCCACCTCGTCCAGCTTTCCGACCTCGTCTTCCTCAACGTTCAGGACTCCGATGACCTGGCCTTTGAGGGCCAAGGGAACCGCTACTTCGCAACGCGTCTTAGGATCCACGGCAAGATACCGGGGTTCCTGGGTCACATCCCGGTTCAGGCAGGCCTCTCCGCTCTGCGCCACCCAGCTTGTGATCCCTCCCGCCCCCATGTCGATCGCCAGACCACTTACCGCCTCGGTCGCGGCCCCGGAAGTGCTCTTCAAGACCAGCTTCTCCTTCTCCACCAAGAGGATGCCCACCCGGTAATAATGAAAGGTTTCCTGGATGGTCCGCACGACCTCGCCGATGAGCTCATCCAGCCTCAGCACGGCCGTGATCGTCGTCCCGATGCTTTGAATCCCGGCCAGCTCCCTGACCCGAGCCCGCTCCTCAGCATAGGCGCGGGAGTTCTCTAAGGCGGCTGCGGCCGCATTGGCAAACATCTCCAGGGAAAGGACCTTCCGGCGGCTCGGGATCTTTCCGTCCACAGGGTCATCCACAGACATAATCCCGATCAGCTTTCCATCTCGGGCGAAGAGCGGTGTCATGAGTAGATCCTCGGGGTGCCAGGAATCCTCGGAAAGAAGTGTATTCGGCCTTGACCGATCCACATAGGAGTACTTCTCTTCCACCACCGCTGAGGCTTCGTTGTGTCCAATGAAATAGGATCGGCTGATTCGGAAGCGGTCGTGAAAAAATTTGCGGAAATAATCTACGGGCGGCTTCTGACTGGCAAGCCGGGCAGCCGCTTCCTCCGGAAGGCCGGCCCAAGCTTTGCGCTCAAAGAACCGCTCGTCCTTGTCCACCAAGCTGATCAGGACCTTCCGAAAGCCCAAGCTCGTCCTCGCACCTTCCACGACCAATTTCAAAACCTCCTCCAATTCCAAAGAGGAAACCAGGGCTGCGGAAAGCTGCTGCAACGTTAAAAGCTCGGTGTTCAGATGGGTCTGAAATGCTAATGCACTTTCGATCTCCTGCTGCCGGGCGCGCATTTTCTCTACCAGCTCCAGGCGTTCCAGGGCGAGCGAAAGCAGATTGCCCATGGTGCGCAGGGGCTCGAGCTGCTCCGGACGGAACTGGTTCGGCTCGCGATGGGAGACCACGATCACTCCCGGGAGCCTATCTCCCCATGCCACTGGGGCCGTGGCGACGGAGCGAAGGTCCTGTCGGCAGATGAAGGGCAGGAACTCGGGGTGTTCCGCAGGAAGATCGCCGGAATAGAAGGGAGCCAGGAATCCCCGAACCGACTTCAGGACCTCCTCCGGCACATCTTTGATCGGAACCGAGAAGGGCTCTACGCTCTTCATGCCCTCTTCCTCCAAGCCATATTTGATCTCGATTACGCCCTTCTCCTCGTCCGTCATAAAGGCCGCGGCCAGCTCGCAGGGAACCAAGCGGAAGGCAGCCTGGATCGCCGCCCGGTAAGCCTCCTCGGGACTGGCTACGACGAAGAGGGCCTTGCTCGTCTCGGAGAGCACGTCCAGCGAACCAATCCGCTCCTCCCGGACCTGCAGTCGCTGGGCGCTCTGGATAGCTACCCCGGCCAACCGGCAGAACAACTCGGCGCTTTTAAGCTCCTCCTCGGTGTAGCGGTGGAGCCGGAAATGATAGAGGTTCAGGGTCCCCACAGCATCTTTTCTTACGAAGATCGGCGCCGCAACCCGGGTCTTAATTCCCTCCCGCTCGATCATCTTGAGCGTAAAGGCATCTCCGCTCTCGCGGAAAAAGGCGACGGAGTCCTCCATGATGTGCGGCTTTTTGTCCACGATCGCCTGCCCCACGGCGTCCACCCCGACCTTGATTCGCACCGCCCGGACATAGGAGGGAGACAGGTTGTGGCTGGCTTTGATGACCAGCTCTCCGGTCTCCTCCTCGGGCAGGAGGATGGCCGACGCATCCGCCCCCAGTACCCTCGCCGCCTCTTTGGTGATTCTCTGAAGAGTCGCCTGAAACTCCTCCGGCTTAAAAATCTCCTCAGCCAGGACCAGGAAATGCTCCGGGGAGAGCCTCTTTCGTTTCCCAAATCCTCGCTTCACTCCTGGGGGGATCGGAGGTTCTTGATGTATCTTAGGAGCCTTGTCTTTTGGCATAAGATTAGTTATTATAAAGACTTAAGGGTGTAATTCGATCCTTTCCCCTGTCACAGAGGGAAGCCTCTCTGCCGCAGCAGGAAGCTCCCCTGCCGCATGCGGAACCCCCTTTCTCACGGATGGACTCCGCACTCTGCGTTTTAATCCCCCACCTTTCGGTGCTCCTTTTTCTCCTTCAATACCGCCTGGGCCGCAGCCAGCCGGGCGATCGGAACCCGGTAGGGCGAACAGGACACGTAGTCGAGCCCCACCTGATGGCAGAACTCGATGGACGCCGGATCCCCCCCATGCTCCCCGCAAATCCCGACCTTGAGATCCGGGCGGGTCTTTCTCCCCTTCTCCACGCCCATCCTGACCAGGGTCCCGACTCCGGCCCGGTCCAAGGTCTGAAACGGATCCTTCTCTAAGATACCTTGGGCTACGTAGACGTGGATGAACTTCCCGGCGTCGTCCCGGGAGAAGGCAAAGGTCATCTGGGTGAGGTCATTGGTCCCGAAGGAGAAAAACCGTGCCTCCTTGGCGATCTCATCCGCTGTTATCGCCCCGCGCGGAACCTCGATCATTGTGCCCACGGAATAGTCCACCTTGACTCCGGATTTGGCCATCGTCTCCTCCGCAACCTCGTCCACGATCGCCTTCTGCAGGACCAGCTCCTTCACGTGCCCCACGAGTGGGATCATCACCTCGGGACGAACCTTCCCTCCCTGCTTCGCCAATTTCGAGGCGGCTTCGAATATCGCCTGGGCCTGCATCCGGGTAATCTCCGGGTAGGTGATCCCTAAACGACAGCCCCGGAGGCCCAGCATCGGATTGAACTCATGCAGTTCCTCCACGCGAGATAGAAGCTTTTGGAGTTTGGCTAGCTTTCTCTTTCCTCCCGCTCTTTTGCCCTTTGTTCCCTTCGCTTCAAGCTTTGCGATCTCGACCAATAACTCCTCTCGTTTGGGCAGGAACTCATGCAGCGGAGGGTCTAAGGTGCGGATGGTGACCGGATAGCCTTTCATCTCTTTGAACAATCCGTAAAAATCCTCCCGCTGCAGGGGCAGGAGCTTCTTCAGGGCCTTCTCGCGGTCCTTGGGGTTGTCCGCTAAGATCATCTTTTGCACAATCGGCAGCCGGTCCTCGGCGAAGAACATATGCTCGGTCCGACACAGCCCAATTCCCTGGGCCCCAAACGCGAATGCCATCTTGGCATCCTTGGGGATGTCCGCGTTGGCCCGGACACCCAGCTTCTTCGTCTCTTCGGCCCAGGAAAGGAGCTTGGCGAAGTTTTGGTAAATCTCTGAAGCTTTGGGCTCCAGGGTTCCTGCGATAATCTGAAGCACTTCCGAGGGCGCCGTGGGAACGTCGGCCAGCATGACCTCGCCGGTGGCACCATCTATGGAGACGAAATCACCTTCCTTTATGTCTTTTTCATTTACTGTGAAAAGCTTCTCCTTGGAATCAAACTTCAAAGCGATGCATCCGACCACCGCTGGCTTGCCCATCTGCCTTCCCACCACTGCGGCGTGGGAAGTCATCCCCCCAGTCGCAGTCAGGACCCCTTGGGCCACGTTCATTCCATGGATGTCATCCGGCGCGGTTTCCATTCGCACGAGCAGCACCCTCTTCCCTTTGCTCACCCAGGCCACGGCCTCATCGGCCGTGAAAACGACCTGCCCGGCTGCCGCCCCCGGCGAGGCCGGAAGCCCCTTAGCCACAACTTTGAACTTCTCCCTCTGTTTAGGATCGAAGATAGGATGCAGAAGCTGATCCAGAGTCTGAGGCTCAACCCTCAATAGAGCCTCTTCTTTCGTGATGAGCCCCTCGCCAACCATGTCGCAGGCGATCTTCACCGCCGCGTGTCCAGTTCGCTTCCCGTTCCGGGTCTGGAGCATAAACAGCTTCCCATTCTGGATCGTGAACTCGAAGTCCTGAACATCGCGGTAGTGATTCTCTAAATTTTGCGTAATCTCCACTAACTGCTGATAAACTGCCGGTAGAACTATTTTCAGATCCGCTATGGGTCGAGGAGTCCTGACTCCGGAAACCACATCCTCCCCCTGGGCGTTCATCAGAAACTCTCCGTAGAGTTCCTTCTTCCCCGTGGCTGGACTCCGGGTGAACCCTACCCCTGTTCCTGAGGTCTCTCCAAGATTTCCAAAGACCATCGCCTGGACAGTGACCGCTGTGCCCAGGTCCTCTGGGATGTCATTCAGCCTGCGGTACGTGATTGCCCTAGGGTTCATCCAGGACTTGAACACCGCGTTCCGGGCCAAGGCAAGTTGGATCTTGGGGTCTTGGGGGAAGTCCGTGCCTACTTCCTTGCGCACGAGCCCCTTGAAACTACCTACGAGGTTTTCCCAATCTTCGGCTGTGAGGTCCGTATCGTAGGGCACCTTGCGGGACTCCTTAAGGGCCGAAAGGGCGTGTTCGAAGACCTCCTTTTCAATCCCTAAGACTACATTACCAAACATTTGGATGAACCGCCTGTAGGCATCGAAAGCAAATCTGCGGTTGGCCGTCCTTCGCGCGATCCCCACAACGCTCCGATCATTCATCCCTAAGTTCAGGATTGAATCCATCATTCCAGGCATGGAAAATTTTGCCCCGGAGCGCACTGAAATCAAAAGGGGGTCTTCGGCATCCCCCAGCCACTTTCCTTGCACTTTCTCCAAACGTGCCAGAGCCTCGGCGATTTCCTGTTCGATCTCAGGAGAGAGTTTCCCTCCGTTTTCATAATAATATTTGCAGACCTCAGTTGTGATTGTAAAACCCGGCGGAACAGGCACTCCAGCATTGGTCATCTCGGCTAATCCAGCGCCCTTTCCACCCAAGATCTCCTTCATCGTCCCCGTACCTTCGGCTTTTCCTTCCCCAAAGAAATAAACGAACTTGTCCGCCATGTCGTTTTCTCCTTTCCTCCTGCTGTTTTATGAATACGATGATAGTTTTGGAGTTTTAATTTAGAAAATCAACAAGACATCTTCCTTGTCATTCCTCAATGATGCCTCACTACATAGGAGAGCAAGATGAGAGAAGGTATTGAGAGGATGTGAGGTGGACGTACAGGGGACGTGAAGTGGTCGGAAACTCCTCTCGATTTTCTGCCCTCTCCCTCTTTCAACGGTTTTCGTTAAACAGAAGTGAGTGAGATTTGCTGGCCCTTCTTATACGACAACTTATTTGGGTCCACAATATATTGTGGTAGTCTCCGTAAGAGGAAAAGGGCCGCCCTGTCCTTACGTTTCAAACTATGAAGCCCGTTGCCCTTTGAACCATTCAACTGTCCTCTCAATGCCGTCACGAAGGCAGGTTTTCGCCGTCCAGCCCAAGATACGTTCTGCTTTCGAACAGTCCAAACAGCTTCGCCATATCTCCCCCGGCCTCTTGTCAGATAGCCTCGGTTCCAGCTTATATCCCGTGCATTTCTTTATGATCTCAAAAAGCCCGCTAACCGAGGTTCCATATCCAGTGCCGATGTTCAAGGTTTCTCCATCCCCTTTTGCCACTGCTAAAAGATTGGCTTTCACCACGTCTCCTACATACACATAGTCCCGCTCCATCCTCCCGTGACCGTAGAGGGTAACCTCTTTCCCCTGGAGCATGGCCTGCGAGAAGATCGCTACCACCCCGGCTTCGCCCCAAGGGTCCTGTCTCGGCCCGTACACATTCCCATACCGAAGAACAGTGTGCCGCAGTCCTTTGTTTTCACCGAAGAAACGTACGTAATGCTCGCCGGCCATCTTGGAGATCCCGTAGGGGGAGCCGGGAAGAGGCAGCCTCTCCTCTGTGGCCGCTCCGTTTCCCACCTCTCCGTAGATCGCCCCCCCTGTAGAGGAGAAGATGAACTTCTCGGCCCCGGCCTGAGCCGCCGCTCTAAGGAGGTTCAGGGTCCCCAAGACATTCACTCTGGCATCGAACTCCGGGTCATGGGCCGCCCTTCTTACGTCGATCTGCGCGGCCAAATGGAAGACGTATCGGGGCTTCTCCCGGTCGAACATCTTCGCCATCTCTGGGGAGCTGACATCCAGCTCGTAGAACCGGGCTCCGGGATTCAGATTCTCCCTCTTCCCGGTGGAGAGGTCGTCCAGGATGAGGACCTTCCATCCCTGCTCGATCAGGCCGTCCACGAGATGGGACCCGATGAACCCCGCTCCTCCGGTGACGCAGGCCGTTTCCCGATCAGGCCTGCTCAACGCAACAACCGATCCACCTGATACCTCGCCAGAAGTCTTGCGGTCGGCGAAGTCCGGTTGCTGCCCGGGACGTTCCCTTCGTTTTTCACGGTTTCGGCTCCCACCCCCAACTCCAGCCGAGCGTCCGGGGTGGGCTGCCAGAGGATGGACAGTTCTCCGCTCCTTCGGGTTTCGACGATCCCGGAGGGAAAAGCTTCCAAGCGAAACCCGTGCCTGGTCAGGGTATCTTTATCCAGAACCACAAACGGCCAGGCGGCATCCGATCGCCCTTCGCCGAGCCTCTGCTGGACGAGGCTGATTCCCAGGTCCCAGGCAGCGTTGAGATGTTTCGTCCCGTTCAGCCTCAAGGCATCCCCGTCGTTGCCTCCGCTGTACCCCAGAGATTTCCCCTTGAAGAGATAGCGTTCGTAAGGCTGATAGGTATTGTAAACCCAATTGTTCACCCTGAGGTAGCCTCCTTGAACATAGCTGCCGGCAAGGCCCAACGGATCGGCCACCCGAAATCCAGCCTGCGCTCCCCAAAGCGGAGGCTTTTCGTCCTGAGGGGTCTTATGATCGATCTGCCAGTCATCGATGAGAAGCTCCCCATAAAACTCAGCCTTGGGATGGACAAGCCATCGTCCATCGAGCTCAAAGAGCGTATTGCCAGGGCTGCGGTCGTTGAGCTGGATCGCGTGATAGAGAAGCAAGGGGTTGAGATAATGCAATTCGAACTGACGGTCCGACCCCCCATAGACAAAAGTCTCAGAAGCCCCGAGCTCGATCCGGCGACTCCATTTCAGGTCCATCCGATGCCCGACCAGGAAGCGATTGGCCCGATCCACGACCAGAGCAGTATCCGGCCGAAGATAATCCCTAAGGGGATCCAGCTCCGCCGTAAACCACGAAAAGGCCCATGGACCCGTATGAAGGGTTACTGCGATTTGATCCAGAGAAAAGATGCTACTGGAAAGTATCAAGGACTCATCGCTTCCCGGACCCCAAAAAAGCTTTCCCCTTCCGAAAAAGACTCGCGCTGGACCTAAGACTCCCTGTACATAGGCGGCATCAAAATCCCCGTACATCCTCCGCCAGCGATAACCGGTATAGGCTGGGTCTTTTCCGATGTCCTGATCCACCAAGACGCCATCAAAGAGCGTCGCCCTTTGGCCAAAATGAAGCCCTAGGTTTCCTCCGGAGGAACCGCAGCCGGTACAATCTTTCCCCTGCAAGGAAAGTTTCTCTTTCCCGAAGACCCGAACTCTCCAAACGCTTCTACCTTTCCTTAACCATGCGTCATCTTTACTAAATTCTGAATTCAATCTTCGGATTAGATTTTGTTCGGCAGAGGTTGGAATTTTTCGCCCGGAGGCAATGCTCTGCTGAAAATCCCGAAGCGCACTATAGATCTCCGCTCGTGTGTAAGGCTTAGTTCCAGCCCACAGATTCGATGGGTAACTTCGAACCCTTAACTCCTCGAGCGCAGGATAGACCCATGAATCAAGGGGAACATTTTCTTGGGTCTGCGTCCAAATACTACGGGGCCCCATAACTAGAGCAAGGAAAACTAAAACCCAAACTCTAGGTTTAATGTGCGCCATGTCCGGTCAACACGACGGGGATCGTTTTGAGAAGGATTTTAAAATCCAAGCCTAGAGACCAATTATCAATATATTCCAGGTCCAGCTTCATCCATTGGTCGAAATCGACCTCGTTGCGGCCGTTGATCTGCCAGAGGCAGGTCAAGCCCGGCCTCATTGAGAGCCTGCGCTTCTGCCAGCGCTCGTATTTCTGGACCTCGTCAGGAATCGGTGGCCTTGGTCCTACCAAGCTCATTTCCCCAATCAGCACATTGATGAGTTGGGGCAATTCATCGATCGAGAACTTGCGCAGAATTCTCCCGACGGGCGTAATCCGGGGATCGTCCTTGATCTTGAACACCGGTCCCGACATCTCGTTGAGGTGCTCGAGGCCTTTCTTCCTTTCCTCCGCATCGATGTTCATGGAGCGGAACTTGTAAAACTTGAACCGGCGGCCACCAAGGCCGCACCGTTCCTGCTTGAAGAATACCGGCCCAGGGGAAGTAAGTTTTATCAAGGCTGAAACAATCAGGAATAAGGGAGAAAGGAGGATCAGTAGAAGCACTGATACAATAACATCAAATGCCCTTTTTAAAAGGAGTTTGGCTTCGGATACAGGCGTCGTGGTTAGTGTCAAGAGGGGCATACCATGAAGCTCACCGAGCTTAGTCTTTGCAATCTGCATGCTGTACCAGTCCAGGAGGACGTGGGCGCGAACCCCAATCTCCTCGCAGGATTTCAAGCTGTCTTCGATGTGACCCAAGAACCGCCTCGGCAGAGCGAAAACCACCTCGTCCACGATGCGTTCATGAAGGACATCGGGCAGTTTTTCCAAGCCTCCCAAGACGGGCACCCCCAAAAGCTCATGTCCCACCCGGGTAGGTTCCACGTCCATGAATCCTATCAGCCGGAAGCCCCATTCCCCGTGGGAACGGACCAATCTTGCAAAATGCTGAGCAACCTTCCCGGTCCCGACCACCAGCATTGTCCGGTAGTTATACCCCTTTCGCCGCACTATCTTCAGGAGGCCGAAGATGACAATCCTCTCGAGGAGGAGGGTTGATACCGCCGAAAGGAAAAACAGCAGCACGAACGTCCGGCTGAAATAAGCAATTTTGAGAAGGAAAAGGACCGTGCCCAGGACGACGGTGGTGACGATCCCGGCCCAGAGGATCGCCCAAGTGATCTCAGCCCAGCCTTTCGTCCTCAGCGAGGCATAGACCTCCGACCGCCAGAGCATTCCGATCCAGACGGGCAAGGCAAGGATAAGGCCCCAGAGATACTCCTTGAGCGGAAACAGAGGCACATCGTCAAAATACCCCCTGAGGAACCCCTGCCTGAGCCAGTAGGAGATCAGGAACCCTCCGACAATCAGGAGAGCATCCCCGGCCATGGCCACGCGGTGAAATAAAACGGCTTTTTGCCTTAACATAGTTATGGAGTCACATATGAACCTAAATAAAGTATTACAGCCTTTCCCTCCACGTTTTTGGTATAGAGGGATGATCAAGCTCAAGAGCCTCGAGGTATTTCCAGGGCTGAGGCCCTAAAGTCTTCGCCCACTGGGCCATTTTGTGAATACCTTCCTCCAAGCTTGTACTTGTCATGTAGCCAAGCAGCCTTGCGGCTTTATCGTAGGTACAGTAAGCATACTTGACCTCAAGAGGTCTATCCGGCAAGTAGACGATTTCGCTCCGGACCCCGAACTCTCTTTGAACGAGGCGGGCTAAGGAATTGATGGTCTCTTCTTCGATGGGGCCTAAATTAAGGATTTCTCCATTGGTTTTTGAATTGAACATCGTCTCAGCGAAGTAGGGGATGTTGTCATCAATGTAAGTGAACGCTCGCTTCTGCTCCCCGTCCCCGTAAATGTACAACGGTTCCTTGCGCATAATCCGGTTCATGAAGATGCCGACTACATTGCGATAGGGATCGGCGATATTCTGCCTCGGGCCGTAGACGTTGTGAGGGCGCACGATGGTGTAGTTGAAGCCGTAGATCTTGGATAAGACCTCGGTCGCTTGCTCCATCGCTGCCTTGCTGATCCCGTAGATGTCCACCGGCTTGGCCGGCATTCCCTCGTGGAACGGAGGCTCCTGATCCCCGTAAACGCTCATCGAACTGGTCACTACGATCTTCTTGAGACCGTGTTTGATGGCTGGCACAATTAGATTTAAAAACGCAAAATAATTACGTTCTGAGCACTCCCGGGGAAGAAACTGGCTCCGGCCTTCTGTGGCATCCGCTGCTAAGTGATAGATATACTCGGGCTTGAGTTCAGCAATCGTCCTCTCGGTCTGACCCGCATCCCTCAAGTCGAGTTGAACGAACGGGCTCTTGGGATTGACGTTCCGCCAGTACCCTCCAGACATATCATCTAAACCATATACGGAATAACCTTTATTGACCAAATAGTCAACCAGGTGACTCCCCATGAATCCAGCTACGCCAGTGATGAGTATCTTCATTTCAGTTGTCCCCTTTTGTTTGCCCCTCTAATATTTTTGCCTTCAATATGCTAAAAAAAAACCAAGCGTTTCCGATCAAGTATCTTCTCCATAGCCTACGCGGTTCATGCATTAAGCGGTATAACCATTCAAGGCCAATTCGGATGATCCAACGTGGAGCTCTTTTGACCTTCATTGAAACAAAGTCCAAACACGCCCCGCCATCCAAATAAACTTGCGCGTCCAAGCGTTCACGATTTTCCCAAATCCATTTCTCTTGGTGTGGCATTCCAAAACAAACAAGAAGGATATTGGGTTGTGATCGATTGATCTCGCCGATTATTTTTTCGTTCTCTTTCCCTGTTTTATTAAAATATCCATGATGTACACCAACTATTTTCAATTGAGGATATTTTTCTACGAGCTTACCTGCAGCTTGTTCTGCAATACCCGGTCGGCCACCCAGTAAGAATAATTTATAACCTTTCTGCTCGGACATTGCAGACAGCCGGGGAAACCATTCCGCATAAGTAATTCGTTCAGCAATGTGATGCCCAAGCATACGAGCTCCCAGTATAACGCCTAATCCATCACAAAATATGATGTCTGACCAGTTGAGGATCTGGTTAAATATTTTATCTCTCTTTGAAATATAATAAGCATTTATGTTAACGTTGAAAACTAACAATTTCTTATTATTTAGAATGGCCTCGGATATTTTTTGATGAAGCTCTAAAACTGTTAAGGAATGTACTTTAATTCCTAAAAGGGTAAAAGATTCCATTGGGAGCGCGATATTATCTGTTTCTTTCTTGCCCAAGCAAGGTATCTGGCTTGAACTTGGGGAGCAATCCTATGAAGATCGAAGGTATTATTTACCTTTTCTTGACCAAGTAGACCCATCCTTTCGGCTTTTTCCTTATTTCCAGCTATCTCGAGAATCGCATTCGCCAACGCGAAGGAATCTCTTGGGGGAACAAGTCGTCCCATTTTCCCATCTTCGATAATTTCAGGAATTCCACCTACATTTGTTGCCACAACAGGTTTCCTATTCGCCATACCTTCAATTAGCGCAATTCCGAATCCCTCCCAAATTGAAGGTAAAACAACTAAATTGCATCGTGATAGTACCATGGATACATCTTTCATCCTGCCCAAAAAAATAACATGATTTCCGAGACAAAGTCTTTCAACTTCTTTTTTTAAAGCCGCCTCTAATGGACCATCTCCAATGAGTAAAAGTTCAGTTTTCGGAAACTTATTGACAACTTCCCTCATAGCACGGATAAGGTATATTTGTCCCTTTTGTTGATAAAGACGGGCAATACAAACTATAACGAATATATCTTCTGGTATATCATCAACCCAGTTTCTCTCCGAAGATGGAGGACGTTTGAACTTATCCGGATCAATTCCGTTGTAGATCACAATAACTTTCTCGGGCAAAGCCTCCCTAATAGCAACAACATAATTGCGAACAGATTCTGAGACCGCAATGAGTTCATCCGTAAATTTCACAGAGAGACGGTTAATATTATTGAATATGGGGTTGGATTTCCATACGTCTTCGTTGTGTACCGTTGAAAGGACGATCGGGACACCTGCAAGGCGAGCAGCAGTACGACCGTAGAAATCAGCTTTGGCCATATGCGTGTGAACAATATCAAAACGTTTGGTTTGCATAAATCTTACCATCTCTAACATACACTGAATATCAATTAAATGCTTTAGTTTAAATTGATACGTCGGAACCCCAATGACTTGTAATGCATCGGCCGTCTCTCCCGGGGTGAAGTATCCTACTTCAGATTCAAAAAGATTCCGGTCGAGGAGGCGCAAAGTCTCCAATAATAAGGTTTGAGCACCATAGGGTTCAAGGGAGGTAATCATGTGAAAAAGCTTTAATTTCATCAGTCGTGCTTCAGTTATTATTTAAATCATAAATAAAACATGAATAAATTGTATTAATTCAATTCCAGAGCCTTCATAAAACTCTCCCCTACTGTTTCCCAAGAATAATCCTCCCTTGATTCCTCCCAGGCCTTGCGAGCAATTCTACCCCGGAGTTCTCTATTGGTTATCAATTCCAAAATAGCATTAGCTAAGGCCTCTGGATCCTCAGGGGGAACAAGCAAGCCGTTTTCTCTATTCCTAATCAATTCAGGTATAGCTCCGCTTTTCGTGCTAACAATTGGTAGTCCGAAACGTGCCGCTTCTAAAAGAGAAATCCCAAAACCCTCTAAGATCGAAGGAAGTACAAATATATCAGCGGACTCGTAATACTTCCATAGTCTTTCGGATGATACTAAGCCGTGGAAAAATACTTTGCTTTGCATTTGATAAGTTTTTATAAGATTTGACAAACTCTCCACGTAGTTGGGCTCAATATTTATATCACCAACGATATCAAGGGTTATATCAATATTCCTTATCTTTCTCATTGCATCCAGAAGGTATTCAAGACCTTTCCTTTTTGTACAATACCCAACGTAGAGAAGAGTGATAGGTTGACCATCTTTGTCCTTTACTTTCCATGGTTGTTTTGGCACCCCTGAAGCTGGAGCTATTATTTGTATCTTATTTTTCGCAATACCTTTGCACTGTAGTATGCCTGAAGTAAAAGCACTAATTGTAATTAATTTATCCGATAATTTCAAACCGCATTTTTCGCCCCATAGAAATAAATATCTAATCAGTCCATAGAATTTTTTATCAACTTCATAAAAGTGATACACGAGACTGACAATCTTGATTTGCATAATAAAAGACGAAAAAGCCAGAAAAGGAAGCAGCCGACATGAAAAGTCTGAATTTATTATGATTATTCCATATTTTTTTCTTAATGCCATTAAGGATAGATAAATATTAAATCGCAATCCTCTAACTTTCCAAGGAGTTAGATTGTCAGGTTGAGTATGTATTACATCATAACCCTTGGCATGCAATGCTTTTATGACTGCAAGATGGTATGCTTCACCCCCCGTTTTGGGTGGATTATGCATTCGGGCAATAAAAAGTATCGAGTTATGTTCAAATTTATTTTTCAATCGTTTTTCCCTTTTTATGATTCATCAAACAACTTCCCCCTAAATTGGACTCCTTGAAATATTTCACACTTTTCCTGGTGTCATATATATTTAAATATTTTCCTCACAAGTTTAGACAGCCGTGCAATTATTATACGTTTGAGTACATAAATCCATATTTTCCCCTTAAAAAATCAATTACCCCATATAAATAAAAGATAACTATGCGGGTCGAATCGTAACGCATTAGCATTCGGACGCTACTAAGAATATGTCTTGTCGCCTTTAAAAAGATTAATATATTGGATATATTATTTTTCTTCATAAGGTACAGTGTATTTCTTCCTATATAATAAATTCGGTGGGGAGACGCGATAATTCTCCTATCCCATCTCTCGATTTTATGCCATACAATACCATTTGGAACAAGTATCACTTTCCAAGAACTTTTTTTAAATCTTAAGCAAAGATCTATATCTTCGCAATACATAAATATATTTTCATCAAAAAGACCTATTTCTTTTAAAGCAGACACCCTCAAAAGCATTGCACATCCGGTTATAAAATCACATGCGTAGGGGCTGGAATCGATAAAGCCAACTAAATTTCCTTCGCCAATATGACATCCCCTCCCTGTACGTAAATTAAACTTTCCCCCAGCAAAACAAAGCCGATCTGGTGCATTATAATATCTTATTTGAGGACCTGCTACTCCGCATTTTTTATCTTTATCCATATAGGTTACCAACTCATTCAACGTATAAGGATGTATAACTGTATCGCTATTTACTAAAAATATATAATCATATCCCTCTTCTATGGCCCAATTTATTGCTATATTGTTAGCTCCTACATAACCTAGATTGATTCTATTTTCGAATATTTCTACTGATGGATACTTTTTTTTAATTTCTTCAACAGAGTTATCAACGGAACCGTTATCAAATACAACGATTTGATAGTTGTTATATTTTAAATTGAATAAGGATTCTAAACAATTAATGATATCTTCTCTTTGATTCCAATTAACAAGAACTATACAAACTTTAGGCTTATACGGCATTTCAAGGATGCCCCGCTGGTTAAGAGTCCGTGGATTTTTGCCCTTCAGTATCACGATATATCCCCTTTTTTCTCCACTCCTTTCGAAGGGTAATCTTGAAATAATATAGATCTGGATATTGCTTCCGGTAAATAGTTACGCCATAGCCTTCTGCTATATTGAATAAGTTCTCTCCACACCGAACTCTTCAAGCTAAGCAAGATAAATAAGCCGAAAAAAATCATGGCCTCAAAAATCAACAACCACAGAATAGACCATCGACTCAATTTTGCCCACGCGATTGGCCCTTCGAGATGATTTATTGCAAGCATCAGCATGGCCGGTAAAATAGAAGCCCCTAATGGGACTCTGATTCGACGGACCCACCGATGAGCTCCAACAAATGGTTTAATAAGGAAAAAGAAGAAAACAGAACCTATCACTTGTCCTGCCCCAGCCCCCAGAAGGATTCCAAGAAACCCAAAATATTTTCCTAAAACAACGGCCAAAAACACGTTTACTACAATAGTTACTAAACCATAATACATTTCAAATTCTGGTTTTCCGATACCACGAAGGAGAGTAGTTCCAATTCCAGTTTGTAGATTAATGCCATACCCAACTAGTAAAATCTGAAGCGCCCAGACGGATTGATCAAACCCTTGGCCAATCCAGGTTAATACTATAGGTTTTGCACAACTAATTGAGAACAAAATAAAGGGTAAACTCAAGAAAAGGAAGTAGTTTAGATATCGATGGTACTCATCTTTTAATTTATCTCGACTCGCCTTTACCGATAGCTCAGACCAAGCCGGAACTAAGGCGCCAAAAAATGATGTGGGAATTGAATTCGAGAAATTAGTAACACGATTACCTATTTCAAAGAAGCCGGCTTGAGGTAAGCCGATAAATGAACTGGTCAATATCTTATTCAAAATAGGTATGCTGTTACCGCAGGTAGTTGCCACTTGAATTTTCCACCCGTATCTGAACACCGACCCTATAAACGATCGACGTGGTCTTGCACGAGTGACGCAATGGAATGGAATTAATCGGATAAATAAATAGGCTCCCAAAAGAAGGGCTAGACACGCAGCCAAAGTATACGATATGATAAGTCCGTGCAACCCCCTTCCTAACTCCAAAAGCACGAAAGAGGCAACCGCACTAACGAAGGAGGAAATGAGGATAATACCGTTAACAAACTCCATCCGCTGTAAGCCGGCAAGCCCGGATTGTAGACAATTGGAAAGATAGGCGATTCCCAGGATAATGCTTGTTTCTCGAATTAAATCGATGGAAACAGATTCCAACCCACGAGGCACTTGCAATATTTTCACAATCGGATGCACGAATGTCCAAACGATAGCGATAAATCCAAGAGCCATCAATACAGCTATAAGGATACCCGATACCATTAAATCTGTTAGGCCTTGGAGGTTTTGATAGGAATGCAATTCAGCCACATATTTGACTAAGGCGGGAGCAATACCTAAATCAATAAGGCCCACTAGGCCAGCGATTGCAAGTGTAACGCTCCAAAGCCCAAACTGAGTCGGACCAAGTTTATGAACGAGATACGGTGTAAATAAAAGAGTAACAATTAAAGACCCAAACCGTCCTCCTAAATTAAATAAAGTGTTCTTCAGAATAACGTTTCTTTGAGTTGCCATAGATATTTCTGGAGGTCAATCCAATCTTTTAACGAATCGTCCTAAGTTGTGGCGTAAAATCCTATGAATGCAGATGTCCAAGAGTATGGTTTATTTATTAGGGGAAAATTTATAAACACAAAGGAATAAGTCCATTCCGTTATATTTTTACTTTTATCCTCTTTTCATCTGAGATGTCGCCAATCCTCCTGCCATACCAAGTAAAATAGCAAACATCCATAGAGTAATTGGATTTGCCAAAAATGAGTCCACAAATCCATGGATAAGAAAAGCCGATATGCTACCAAGCACCCCTAATACCAAGCCACGCATCGGACCATCTGCTTCAAGGCGAAGAATATTTCTCAGCGATTGAATTTTCACCTTTACAAGTAAAATAAATGCTAAGGCGCCGACGAAGCCAAGACTTACTAAAAGTTCGAAGTAAATATTATGTGCCGAACATACCCGATAAGGATCCCATATCAATGGGAATTTATAGAGGAATTTCACTTCCGCAAAATTACTAAATCCTACTCCCCATAAAGGCTGTAACATGAATATTTTCCACGCATAGAACATTAAAGGAATACGCCCAATGGCGGCAGGATCATATGAGAAAAGGGGAGCAATTCTCGCTATAATCATTGGGGAAGCCAAGCTCAGAAGGCCTATGGTAATAATAATGGGTACCATTATTTTCTTGCGAAATTCCTTGAATCCCAAAAATAATGAGGGCAAAACCAGTCCTTGGGCAATCCAGCTTCCTCGAGATAATGTTAGTATAATTACACTTAGCATAATCATAGAAGATGTTAAAAACCAAAGCCGAGCGGTCTGATCCTTTGATGTTAGAAATCTGGTTAACCCCACTGGCACCAGAAGATCTAGAAAGCCTGCCAGATTGTTTGCATCCATGCCCCCTCTAATTCGTGTTAGAATATGTGTGCCGGAAAATTGTGCGACGACATCAAATCCACCCGCTCTGATGAAACAAAAAAGTGAATAAGCAGCAAGTAATATTCCAGTTCCCACCAGACAATTTCCAAGAACAATTAGGTTTTTATTTGTTTGAACTAGCCTTTCGGTTATTAAGACTAAAAAGATAAATTCCAACAAGTTGGTAGTTTGTCGAATAACCCATGCTGATCCCCACCCTTTACATGAAGCCGCCACCAAGGACACACATCCAGAAAGAGCCAATAGAAATGCAAAACCATCTCCAGGATGCCACCGCCATTTCATCCTTGGGTTTTGGGACCATTTCCCAAGTAATGAAAATAAAAGGCCAAACAATATAAAATCTTGGAGGATTACAGAAAAGTTGCCAATTGGAAAATTGACCTCATAGACCAAGCTTAAGACGAGGAGGATCAAGATTCGAAAGGAATCGGCGAAAAGAACAATAAGGCTGAAACTCAATAAGAGCATCATAACCAACTTACCCATTGACCGAGGATTCATTTGCCAGCCTACTATTAAAGCAATGGACAAAAGGATTTCTACACTCACCAGTAGCAAAAAAATGGCATTATGTTTGTTCCACTTCCAATTCAGCACCAATTGATACCTCAATAGATTGCGTCAAACAAAGACAAGGTTTCTCTTGCGGCGCTGTCCCATGAAAATTGTTTGCTTCGCTCTATCCCCTTCGAAATAAATTCCCTCCGCAGGCTAAGGTTAGAAAGCATTTGTATTACCTTTTGGGCAAGTTCGTCAGGCCGGCGAGAATCAAACAACATTCCGCATCCACCCATTATTTCCGGAATAGAGGTAACGTTTGATCCCACCACGGGAATACCGCAAGCCAGCGCTTCAACAATGGGAAGACCAAAACCTTCAGCATATGATGCTGTTATGAAAACGCTAGCGCCACTATAGATGATCGGAAGATCTTCCTCAGGGATAAAATCCAAAAAGTGTATTTTCTCTGCCATCTTCCCATTGCGGGTCCTGTTGACAATCCCCAGAGGGTCCTTCCCAATATCTCCGACGACAACTAAATGATGGTTAATTTTATGGTGGTTTACAAGTATTCCATATCCCTCCAGAAGCCCTTCTAAATTTTTATGGGCAGCTCCTATGCCTCCTACAGTCAGTAAATACTCCCTGGGAAGATTATAACGTTTGCGTATCTTCTCAAGTAGACCTAAGGCATAATTAGGATGAAATCTATTTTCAACTCCTAAATATATTACTTTTATTTTATGAGCCTCTGTTGGCAGAAATTGTTCTATTACTTTTCGAGTATAATGAGAAATGGCTATCACGGCATTTGCTTTTTTTATCGCCTTTGGAACCCATGTTTTCCAGAATCGCCGGTGGTTAGGAGGATAGTACTCAGGATATGCAAAAAAAGTGAGGTCGTAAATGGTCACTACCGATGGCCCACCAAATGCTTGTGGCACAGACATGTAAGGGGAAAATAAAATTCGCTCCCTTGAACCCATGATGAAAAGAGGCAAACATACTTGCTCCCAAAAGTCTCGAGAAAGCCACCGCCATGATGGGCCTGGAATAATCCGAATAATGCACTGAGGAAAACCTTTAAAAAAATTTAATCGATAGCCATCACGATTGGATATTAGAATATAGCGGTTTTTACTATCAACGGCTAAGATATGACGTAATATTTGATAAGTATAATTTCCTATACCTCCTGCAACATCATTGAGTGAACGAGCGTCGATGATTATCTGCATATTCAGTACTTATTGATTTCACATGGCTAAAAGAAACGCGATGCAATCATCTATGCTAATATTCAATCATCGACAAATCGTCAATTGTCTCCTTTGAGTTTTACCCAAATGTCGCTCCATAAAAGGTTTTTTCTTTCCGGCGAAAACTTTTTATATATCCCTTCTAGAAGGGATATATAAAATATGCTCAGTACAAATCCTCCAGCACTTCCACTCAAAAGATACAGGACCCTCTTCGGCCTGCTCTTCTTAACGGGCGGAATCGCCTTATCCAGCACCCTCACTGTTGGCGTATCCCTAGCTTCATTGATTTTCGCCCTTTCATACTGCTCCATGAGCAAGCTCAACAGGGTTTCCTGCATTTTTACTTCCCTCATCAGCCGTGCCAGCTCCATCCCGACTTCCGGCAACTTTGAAAAAGGGACGGAAAATCCTGCCCCATACCCTAAATTTGCTGAACTGACTCCGGCTTTGCCCTCTTCGATGCTTTTCATTTGATTCCGGAATGACGCTATCTCGGACTTCAATTGGACCACTTGGGGATTTTCATCAGTCGCATAATCCTGGAGGACTCCAAGCTGAACTTCTCTTGATATTATTTCGGCTTTTAGCTTGGCTACTCCGTCTATGGCTGCTTTAGTTTCATCGCTCAAAGAAACCGTCTTATTCTTCTCCTCAAACTTCCGAAGTTCGTTCTCGGCGATATCAACGGATTTCTTCGTGTCGGCCAGACGTCCTTCAATAAAGAGCCGGGTATTTTTCGCCTGGGTTACGTTCACTTCCCTGTTAAAGCGATCCAACTCAGCAACAAAAGCATTGGCGATTTCCGCGGCTTTTTGAGGGCTTTTGTCCTCCACTGCCACAGTGATCATGCCTTCCAGCGAAATATCTACTTTCGTTGTTGCAGTTAGGCGTTTAAAAGCTTCGTCGATCATTATTCTTCGGTTAAGCTCGGGGTCCCCGCCGGAACTTTTCAACCAAGAGGTTAAAAAAGAAAATAGCCCAGGTCGATCCAATTTATAGTAATGGATTAAGCCCTGTGCTCCAATGACCCCCTCCGCCACTGTCCGGCTTTTTAAGATTACCCCGAACATATCAGAAAGGGTTGCTGTTCCGGGCAATCCTAATGTTTTAGTAAAGCCTCCTAACCCTCCGATCTTCGCCCCACCACCACTCAATAAATTTGAAAGTCCGTATCCCATGGTCAGCACATCTTGAGTTTCTTCCGGAGGGAGAAGTACAGCTTTGGCTACATACCGGTTGGGCATGGCCAGGCTAACCAAGAAGGCGAAAACCCCCAATCCAATCGTATTCCAGAAGATCAGCTTGCGCCATTTGACAACCACTTTCAGATAATCCAACAAACCGAACTCCTTTTCTTCCGTCCTTGCTCCGGAGGAAGATCCTTCTTTTCGTTCTTCGCTCATTTCTTTGCCACCTGAAAGATGATGAAAAAGAGTGTTGCCCCCTCCATCGCGACGCTCAGATAATCCCGCCACCCCTTAATTTCCATGGCTCCGATAACGATCGTATCGCCTGGTCTGATCGGAGTATCACGCTTGCACTTTAAGGAAGACCCGTCCCAACGCGTAATCGTGATCGATCCGCCATTGGCTCGTTCAGCGAACCCCCCAGCCAGGCCGAGATAGTAGTTAAACAAGGTCCCTGGCTGGTATAGGAACGTTCCGGGTTTTTGGACTTGACCAACCACGGTTACGGTCTTTGGGGTTGAAGGAACGGTAATGACATCCCCATTACTAAGATCTCGATCCGTTTTAGGGTCCTTATCCACAAGGAGCTTGTAGGTGTTGATGCTGATAACCTCCTTGGGCCGGCTGATGTTCTCGATCTTGAGTTCCTCTAGGCTGGCCTGGGGGGTCACTCCCCCGGCCATCACGACCAAGTCAGTCAATTTTTCTCCGGTCTGAAATTCGTAAATACCTGGCCGACGAACCTCCCCTTCGATCCTCACGGTCCGCCCGCTGATCGGAAGGATGATGGTGTCTCCAGGTTCCAACTGGGGATTTTGGTCCTTCCGACCCTCGATCAGGAACCTGTAAAGGTCCACTACCTGGAGGATTTTTCCTCCTCTTACAATCTGCACCTGGCGAATGGAAGCCAAGGGAGTGGGACCTCCAGCCAAACTAACAGCTTGAGATACTCGCGTCAGAGAGCTGATCGTATAAATCCCCGGCTGGCTGACCTGACCGAGGACATAGATTTGAATCCGCCTCAGGCTGACGAGAAATACGCTGACTTTCATTTCCCGGTAATAGGAGGCCAGATCCTGGACGAGGTCCTCCTGAAGTTTAGCTACGGTCCGGCCATGAGCATTCACCTCTCCAATCGGCGGCACGAAAATTTTCCCCTCCGGGGAAATCGTCAGCCGGGAGTTGAATATGACTCCGTTTCCCCCCAGATCAGTAGTCGTGGGCATACGGTCCGGGGTAAGGTTGTAGGACGGCATCCTCCCACTGCCACCGCCCTTCCCATAGATGATGACCGAGATCACATCCCCTGGCCCCAGGATGTAGTCTGTGGTGGCCAAGGCCGCTCCACCGGAAAGATCCGAGGCAAGCGAAGTTTGGCCTCCCATCCGAAGCTGGTCATACCCAAAAGGAGTGGTGCCGCTCTCGCCTCCTACGGCTTCTCTGCTGGTGATATCCGTCCCGGGCTGTTGGGTATCTAAGCCTCCAGGCTCCTGGGCCGAGAGGATCCCCTGGCCAAGGATGAAACAGGTCAAACTTGCCATCAGAAAGTTTTTAAAATTCATTAGACCTTCCTATCCAAAAAGGGAAAAAAATAGGGTCCCGCCCGATTGCACGGCACCCTTCCACAGGAAAACCTTGTAAGTCCTTATCTCACAAAGGGATTCTTCGGGTGCTTGGCTAAACGGCGCCGTTAGTTCGCCTTAAAATCGGCAGCAACAGCTCAACATCGACCTAACGACTTGATAAAGAACGCTTCTACCCGAACAACAGGGGAGAAGTTCTAAAAACCGTTAACCAAAGCCCGCTAAGCGATTCCTCCTCTTTGAACGATTCCTAATAGGGAATACTTATTATATTAAAAATTGTTATAAAAAGTCAAGTCCAAATTGAAAAATGTTGGTGATTTTTTGAACCCCTGCTCTCTTCATCCGTCCTTCCGAGACCAGTCATAAGGAATTTCTCTTCCGTGAGGGGGCAGATTCTCTTGGTCCGGAGTAGCATAGTTATAGGGCTCGGTTACGCAATTGATCACTAAAGCTTCCCCTTCGGAAATACATTTCCAGCCATGATAGACCCCGTTCGGGATATGGACTAAAGCCGGCTTATGCTCTCCCAGGAAGAACTCCTGAATCTCTCCTTCGGTCTTTGAACCTTTTCTGGCATCATACAGAACGAGCTTGAGCATCCCCTTGATGCAGGCGATGTTATCCACCTGAACCCGGTGGATGTGCCAGCCCTTTACCACCCCAGGATAGGTTGCGCTCATATAGACCTGGCCGAACTTGATGAACATCTCGTCGTCGCAGCGCAGGATCTCCATCAGCCTCCCGCGCTCGTCCGGAATCACTTTCAGGTTTTTGACCTTTACTCCTTCAATCATCGTTTACCCCTTTCTCTCACTTCTTCTCGCCAGAAGTCCAGCAGGTCTTCCAAGCTTTTCTCTACGGGAATCTCCGCTTCCCACCGAATGGCCTGCCTTAACTTGCTGCAATCGCTCCACAGAAGCGGTACATCCGCAGGCCTCATCCTTGACTCATCCGTTTGAACCTGGATGGGGTTCTTAGCCTTGGAAAGCATTATTTCCAAGGCTTTCCTGATTGAATACACTCTTCCGGACCCAATATTATAGGCTTCTCCGGTAGCTCCTCGCTCCAAGATTAGCGTATAGGCTCGGACCACGTCCCTAACGTCTGAGAGGTCCCTTTTCGCCTCAAGGTTGCCAACCATAACCGTGGGAGGTGCCATCCCGGTCTCTATTTCTGCTATCTGTTTCGCAAAACCAGAAAGCGCAAAATTAGGCCCCTGTCCTGGCCCCACGTGAGGAAATGGCCTAACCCTAATGATTGCATTATGATAACTATTATGATACTGGTAACCGAGGTGGTCTTGGCTTGCCTTGCTTGCTGCGTAAGGCGAAAGAGGCCAAAAAGGTGCCTCCTCATTCGTAGGAAGATGTTCGGGGTCTGCGGCCCCATAGACCTCGCAGGAGGTAACCATAAGGACCCTCGCATCTGAACAGACAGTCCTCACCCCTTCCAATAGTTGGATGGTCCCGAGGACATTTGTCTGAAAGGTCCCAATGGGATCTTTGAACGAGACCGCCGCTGAGCTCTGTCCTGCTAAGTGATAGATTCTCTCTGGCTTGCACTCCTCGAGGAGAGCCAAAACTTCCTCGCGCTTCGTCAGATCGCATCTTCTCAGGGTAAAAGAAGCAAGTTCTTCCAGGCGCTCCTTAAGAAAGTAGCCTCCCCAGACTTCGTACTCCCTGCTTTGGAGTTCCCGCGCCAAGTGGCGTCCGACGAATCCCTCGATGCCTGTGATTAATGCTCTCACTTTTGTCCCGTCTTCTTTCGTTCTGCTTTGATGTCCGGAATCGCCTTGATATTGATTTTCAACGCGTAAGACCATTGCGCCCCGCTTACCTGGGCCGCGAAATTCCCCTCCCAGCAGTGCAGGTCGCGGTAGATCGCATAATCCTGCGAGACCGTCCCCTTGATTTTCAAATCATACCTATGGGAATATTCCACCCTCCAGTGCTTGGTGGGGTAAAACCTCACGGTCCCCCACAATTGCTGCGACTCGGTGGCCGTCCGGTTTTCGCCCCGGCTGTAGGTATGGCCCAAGGACAGGTTCCAGGGCAGGGCCGGCTGGACCGCTTCCTCGCCCTCCCCGGGCAGACCCGGAAGGCTCGACGTCGCCGCGCTGGTCCCTCCCCCACTGACGGTGTAGGAGGACTGTAACGTAAGCGAAGTAAGCCGCTTACGGTAGACATCGTGTTGCATGAAAAGCCTTACCTGGGTCACGGGGTTTGTTGGCAAGAGCACGGCCGATGTGGCTAAGGGCCCCCAGCGCTGCCCCGGGTTGGCCTTGAAGTTATAGCCGTCTCTGAAATCCAGGGTTGCCAGGTCCCAGCGCTTGGGCTGTTTCGGATTCCCAAACTTACCCTGAAATGTGTTTCTGAGCCCCAAGGAAAGCGACCGGCTCGGGCTGTAACTCCCGAACGTCTGATCGTACCGCTCCTGTCTCAAGGGCGGCACTACGCTGTACCCGATCGAGGGGTTCATGACGTGGCGCAGGGAGAGAAACGGACCAACCCTGCCCTTGGGAACCCCGTAAATCGTGGTGTTGGCCGAAACCCCCCAGGTCAGAATCCCCCGGCGCACGTTTTTAACGCCGTGCACATCCCGGTCGTACCAGGTCTCGTGATAGGCCGCGTTCGGGGAGACCGAGAGCCACCCCAGGAGCTTGGCCGAGGAAGAGAGGGAGAGGTCCTGGTTCATGCCGGCGTGTCTGTCTTCGCTGACGCTGTCTTTTTGCACCGTGTTCTTCCCATTGGCATTATACGATGAAAACAGCCATTTCGTCAAGGTCTTGGAGGAGGAAATGCTCGCCTGGGGCAGAAGCAGGCTCACCGTCTTCTGGTCGATGTTCCGGGTCTGGTCCAGGACGAGGAACCCGCTGGCCTGGCTCCAGGAATGCTGCAGGGAGAGAAAGGACCTGAGGTTCCGGTCCAGCCTCTGGGCGCGCTCCTCGCTGTACCCCTCTAAGTACTGCCGGGTGGACACGTAATCCAACTGCGCGGTCAGGTTCGTCCTCGGCCCGATGGATTGCTGGTGCGTTCCGTTCAACCGCCACTGCTTCACTCGGGTAGCGCCCCCGTCCGTATAGGACCCGGTCATCTGGCTGTTCAGCATCGGGAGATAGATATATCGCGCCTCCCAGTTCGTGACCCAGCCGATTTTTTCGGTGAGGTCCCCCCCCAGGGTGGCATCCGCATAGTCCCCCAGGACCTGGTAGTAGGACAGGTTCTTGATGAACTTCCCCTCGTAGGCCGAGGACCCCACCCGCGGGACCAGGAACCCGGAATGCCTCTCCTTCTTGATCGGAAACACCCAGAACGGCAGCGCGGCGCAGGGGATTCCCGAGATGAAGAGCACCACGGGCTCGGCCACCACCTTGTCGTTGTTGTAGATTTTCATCCTCCGGGACCAGAACCAGTAGTGCGGGGTCGCCAGCGAGCAGGAGGTGAATTCTCCGAATTTCACATTGAGCTCCCCCTCCCCGACCTTGCGGATTCGCTCTCCCCAGTAGAACCCCTGCTGGAAGGTCGTCCTCCCGTTCAATACCTCGCCGTTCTTGGTGGCCAGGGAATAGGTCATCCGGCTCCCGGTCATCCACTTGTCGTGGTCCCACAGCACCGGATTTCCCAAGGCTACGAGAAGGTCTTTTTTGACGTGGAACTCGATGGTGTCCGCCTCCACCCTCAGGTCTTTGTAAGCCACACGGGACTTCCCCACCAACAGGATTCTGTTTAACTTTAGGTCGTACTGTATGCTCTGGGCCAGGTATTTCACCGGATCTCCCTCTGTGGAGTCCGCAGTGGTGAAGATGGAGTCCGCCCACACATCCTGAACCGCCTTCTTCGTCGTATCCGCTCGGGCGCTGTCCGGTTTCGCCGTGTCAGCCATCGCTCTCGATTTATCGGAGGTTACCCTCGCCGTCGTATCTGGCTTCGCCTTCGCCGAATCCGGCGGGGCTGAATGCCCTGCATGGAAGAAAGCGAGCACGAACAGGCAAGGCAACAGCCGCTTAATCATCGACCTGCATAATCCCCGTTACCGTCGCGCCGTCCGGCTGTCTGACCGTCCAGCTGGCCTTTCGTCTCACGTTTCAAGCAGCGCCGCCGCCCCGATGATCCCGGCCCGCTCCTTCAGCTTTCCGGGGACGATCCTCGCCCTTCGCCAGTTGACTTCGTAGGCCCGCTCCCGGACGGCCTTTCGGATGGCTTCGAACAGGACTCTCCCGGCCCCGGCCACCCCTCCCCCGATGACGATGACTTCGGGCTGGAGCAGGTTGAGCAGATTCGCGCAGGCTATCCCTACCCACTCCCCGGCCTCTTTAAGGACCCGGACTGCGGCATTATCCCCGGCTTTCGCTCTCTCCGCAATCACTGCAGGGGTAATACCTTCATCGCCTTCTGCCTTCCCTCTTTGGAGGTCAAAGTAGCGCTGAACAAGGTATCCTGCCCCCACATATCTCTCCAAGCATCCCCGGTTCCCGCACCGGCACTTCGGGCCGTCGGCTTGGACCGTGCAGTGTCCTATCTCTCCGGCTCCGCCCCATGCCCCGCGAAAGAGCTTGCCGTCCATGACGATTGCACCGCCTACTCCTGTTCCAAGGGTCAGGCCCGCGGCCTGCCTGGCCCCCTTTGCGGCCCCGGCCATCACCTCTCCCAGGACCACGACATTGGCGTCGTTGTCCACCCGGGTCCTGAGTCTTAGGCTCATCTCCACCATCCTCTGGAGCGGGACCTCCTTCCACCGGGGCAGGTTCGGGGAGGTGTGCACGAGGCCTTTCTCGAAGTCGATGACCCCGGCGATTCCGATGCCCAGGCCGGCGACCTTTCGGCCCCGGGAAAGGGCTTCGCAGCCCTCCTTCAGGCAACCCACCATGCTGAGGGGCTCCTCCCTGGACGGGCTGGGGAGGACCAAATTTTTGACCACCTTCCCAGTCTCGTCCACCAGGCCTATTTTGACGTTCGTCCCGCCGATGTCGCAGCCCAAACGGAATGGCATAACCTTTAAGTTTATAGTATTTCAAAGCGTTTTGTCAACGAGGGGCAAGCAAAGGGGGCGAGGCCTTAAAGCCTCGCCCTCCCCTCAGAACCCGTCATGCTGAGCTTAACTCAGCATCTCTCTTTATTTTTTCTTACCAGTCGCTAGTCACAAGTTACTAGTCACTTGACTATGACCATCTTCCTCGTCTTACTTCCCCCTCTCCTAAAGACTTAGAGCCTGTCCCGGACTGCGACCCTGGAAGAGGGGCAGTGGTAAGGGTAAACTATCTAAAATTATGTTTTTTTTATTCCTTAAGCCCGGTAGTTATGTATTTCTCCCCTCTCCTGAAGACTCAGGAGAGGGGTTGGGGTGAGGTTGAAAATATCTTAAATGCTTTATATTTTATTCCTTTTAGGGCGGGTGGGTGGGGATTAAAGAGGTTGAACTATCTTACTTGGGGGTGCTCAGCGAGCCTGGGGCTTTTCCCAGGCGAGCGTCGAATCCCGAAGGCTTTCGGGACTAGCGGAAATTGCCGGATGGCAATTTAGGGTGGGCGTGACCTGCCCCCAAAATATGTACCAACCTCCGTGTTACGGTTTTCATGCTGCTACGGCTACCTGGGGGTGTAACGGACCAGGACCTACGGGTAAAGGTTCGTACGCCTCGGGTACCGGAGGCCTGT
>Ga0315279_10000235_pt1 | contig 120744 bp, 91 predicted proteins | sample YL17G06_20_MG_FD_203694 | JGI IMG/M metagenome (GOLD analysis project Ga0315279, IMG submission 203694) | Sediment microbial communities from Yellowstone Lake, YNP, Wyoming, USA - YL17G06_20 | ecosystem: Environmental > Aquatic > Freshwater > Lake > Sediment | place: USA: Wyoming | collected... | reverse complement strand
AGTTAACCTTCATGAGTACGATATATTGCCAAAGTGGAACTACACCATTGCGCCCAATCTCTGACCGGAAGTAATGTTCAAAGGGACTCCCGCCAAATGTGAAGTTATTTTTGCGCGGGCCCTAAGGCCCGCGGCGGGGCGTGGAATCTCAGGCTTCTGCAATAGGGTCAGTGTAATGCTGTTACGTCTTGGAAATTGCACGAGTATTGATAAACAAAGGATTCCCGGCGCGTTCGCGTGAGTCGCCAGGGGCAAAGGGGCAAAGGGGCAAAGGGATCAAGGGCTCAAGGGACCTCCTTCCGGCGCGGATAGCCGAAATGAGTGCGTTTTTGCGTCGGAGTATGGCTGTGACGGTTGGTCCGACTTCCGAGTTGGGGGCGTTGTGTTAACTTCCCCCGGTTGCTCCAAAGCTCCCAAGCTCGAATGATACAGCGGAATCGTGTTGAGAGGTGGGAATGTGCTCATAGCTCCGCCACGCGGTAGAAGCGAGCATTCGGTGTGTGGCGCCTGCTCAAGAGAATTGCAGTTCGTCTATTTTGCCATCCAGTGCTGTGGACGTAATCGGCGGCGGCCTTGAAGGCAGTGCGAGGCAATCCCAAATCTTGCGGATCGTCTCGGGCGGGTGAATGCCGGCCAGTCTGCGCATTCGGCCGCCGCGGCGAGCATTTTGGTGCAAGCGCGCGAGACGTCCCGGGAGTGAGAATTCGGCGTAAGTTCTGCAACAGCTGCCGGGCCAAATGCGCCGCGTTGTTTGCCGGCGGGCTTCGCAGTACCGCTCCTCGCAAAAGGCTGTGAAAAATGGTAAAAAGAGCCGGCCCCAAAGTAATCCGGTACAGTACTTCTCATGAACAGCACCCCACGCACAAGGGAGAGGGTGTCAGACGCCCGGTTGATTGTAATCTCTTCTATTATAGGGATCGCGGCCTGTCTGGGTGACCTGGTCATGACTTATCTGCTGGGAACCTGGTATCCCGGATACAAACCCTTCCTGCAGCCGATGAGTGACCTGGGCGATGGCGGCAGCCCCGTGGCCAGGCTGACGTCAAACTGGTGGATCATTCTGGGTCTGATGTTTGTCGTATTTGGCTATGGATTCTACAGAACTTTTTCACATCAAGGGAAACCGGTCCGTACAGCCGGCTGGATGATCGCCGTTTACGGCCTGGGCGAGGGGCTGGGCTCGGGCCTCGTACCGGGAACTCCCGGCAACGACTTCTGGACACCCAACAGCATCGTCCATAATATACTCGGCGGATTTGGCGTGCTGGCAATTGTTTTATAGGGGTATGCACTTGACTCTTGTGACCCCCAGATGTAGTGTCCAAATACCCAGGACCATCCTGGAGTTCGAGGAGTGGTTTGGCAAGAGGAAGTGTGCCACGAGTATCTCTGGCGCCTGCGCTGGCCGGAGGGATTCCTTTGCCCTTGGTGCGAAGGTCAAGAGACCTGGGCGATGCGCCGGGGGGTGGCTTGATGCCGTCCCTTGCTGTCGCAAGCCTTGATGTACAAGATATTGGGGTCACAAGAGTCAAGTGCATACCCCTATTGTATTATTGCCTTTCTTCGTCATGAAGATCTTTAGTGCCAGGCAAGCGCCCTACCTGTATTGGTATTCCTGGTTTACTACGGTTACGGGAGTCTTCTTCTTCCTCCTGTTTTCAGTCTCCAGGTTGTACCAACCGGAAGCAGGCTGGATCACATACCAAGGACTGTGGCAGAGGCTGTTTATGTTGATGTATTATCTCTTCCTCATCTGCCTGGCTATGCTAATGCTGAACCGGCGAAAAACCGCCTCAATCTAATTCGTCCTTAGGTAAACTCCGGCTTTTCCGGAGGACTCACAAAGTTTGACAATTCCGGAAGTGGCTCGGTTTTTTCCACGCAGATTTGATGATTGATGCATTCATGGAACAAATATCTGTAGGGGCGCCACCTGTGGGCGCCCTCTAAGGCCGAACGGGCGGGCACAGGTCCCGCCCCTACGGTTGAACCGGGTCGGTGTCCCACTAAGCTTGTCATGATCCAGTTTTAGCGCGAAGCGCTCACCGCTTTGAGCGGTTCACAAATCAAGCCTCCGGCTTTGCCGGAGGTTCTGACTTTCCAGGCCGGCTTCTGCATCAAGCATTTCTTTGCTGATGTACTCCAGCATCTGGGTCAGAAGTTTGTGGCGGCACTCAGGGCACCATAGGGGTCGCAATTAACCCAGGTTCCGATTTTGCTCAATAGGGCACAGTTTGATAAGTCAGTAATGGTACTGACTGAAGAATTCCGGGCAAAACTTCAATCGTTCCAACTTGCAGCAACCTTTTATTGGTCATTCGTCATTTTTGACCTTGATCTGATACCATTCCCTCTAAGTGGGCAGACACCATAGAAACGCCCAAGATCACAAAGCGCTACCGGGCGGGCTCGGTGTGGATGACGACGCGGCCTAACTGCGGGAACTCCCGCCGCAGCCTGTTTTCCATCTCCTCTGCGATTCCGTGTACTTCCGCAATAGGCCGGTCTGCGTCGATCAGCAGGTGGAATGAAAGGTATACCCGGCCTTTCATCTTGTGGACCTGGATGTCCTGGCAGCCGCTCGTGTGATTCAGATCGTGACTGATTGCCTGGATCTTTTCGACATAGCCCGCCGCCTCCGAGGGTTCCAGGTCCCCGCCCAGGACAAGCTCTTCTTCCCGTGGCTCGATGTGGGCATTCACATCCGCGACCGGGGCGGCAGGTTCCATGCTGGCAAGTTCCTCGCGGAGCTGTCTCTCCAGTGCAGATGCCATCTCGTGGGCTTGTTCGAAACTCAGCGCAGGGTCCACTTCGAGGTCGAGGTCAATCCATATGCCGCGGTCGGTCCCGTGGGTAGTGATGTTGTGCACGGCTGAGTGCTCGCGCGCGGCGACCGTCTGAATTCGTTCCAGGATTCCCTCGCTCTCGGCGATCGGCACGGTGTGCACGACTACGTCGGCATCGGGCGAAATGGCTCGCAAAATCTCCTGCGCTTTGCGTGTAACCGCGTGGCTCTCCTCGAACGAGAGATGTCTTGGCACCTCCAGGTTCAGATCCACGAACACCTGGTTTCCCACGTTGCGCACGCGCAGGCGCGAGACCCGGCGCACCTCGCTGATGCCCAACACCGCCATCGAAAACCGGTCCGCGAGGCCGCGCGGTGCTCGGTCCAGGAGCGCATCGATCGTGCGGCGTCCCAGTTGCACACTTATATAAACCACGATGAACGCCACAATCAGGGCGGATGCGGCGTCCGCGCGCACAAAAATGGATTTTTTGCCCGTGATGTCGCCGTACCGGACCAAAACCAATCCCAGAATGACGACGGATGAGCTCCATATGTCGGTGCTGAAATGGAGCGCATCGGCCTCGAGGGCTTGGCTCTTGTATTTCTTTGCGACGCGGGCCAGCGCGCGGGAGCGCGAAAAATCCACCACGATTGAGATCACCATGGTGAGGAAGGCCCAGACGCTGGGATCCACCTCGACGGATGCGAAAAAGAGCCGGTGGATCGCTTCCTTGAAAATCCAGACGCAGGTAGCGAGCAACAAAAGCGTTTCCGTGAGGGCGCTGAGGTTCTCGACCTTGCCGTGGCCGTAGAGGTGCGTTGCATCAGCGGGGCGATCGCTCACACGAACGGCAAAATAGGTAATCAATGCCGCCGCCAGGTCAAGCGCGGAGTGCGCGGCTTCCGCGAGAATTCCAAGGCTTCCCGTGATCAAACCGATCACGAGTTTGATGCCGGTTAGGAATATCGCAGCAACCACTGAGCTTCCGGCCACGAATTTCTTTTCGCGAACCTGTTTTTCCTGGACCGTCTGCGCCAATGGGCCCTCCGCAAAACAAGGGATCATATTACCACGGAGACACAGAGGTCACTGAGACTCCGTGACCTCCGTGTCTCAGTGGTGCTATGCTGGTGCGTCCATGCATAGAAAAAACCTCACTCTATGGATTCTGGCGGGCCTGGGCGTTGGTCTCCTGATCAGCGCTCTGTTAGGGCTCCGGGATAGTTCGGCAGTGGCCCGCTACGAATTCACGGCGGACGACGCCTATCATACGCCGGTGCTGGCTCTGCAGCCACGCGCGTGGCAGCGCGGGCCCAGCGCCATCGTCGTTCACGGATACTCGGGCAGCAAGGAGATGATGCAAGCCATTGCGCGGTCACTCGCGGAATCGGGGATGGCAGTTTACTGTCCCGACCTTCCCGGCAGCGGAGACTCCTCGGAGAGATACCGCCGCGAAGAGATGCGCGGAGCCCTCCGCGGGTTCTACCACTTCCTTCTGGCCAAGGGTTACATCCAGTCCGGGAAGGTCGCGCTCATCGGGCATTCCATGGGGGGCGGTCTCGTAACACAACTGGCCTGCGAAACAGACGGTATTCGGGCCACGGTCGCCATCTCCAGCGCTCCCGCCGGACTCGGTTCTCAGAGACCCCTGAATTTCCTGGCGGTGCTTGGGGGAAGGGATCTGCCGGGCCTGCAAGACACCACGATACGCATGATGCAAGAAGCCACATCTGGGGCCATTTTTCAGAACGGCCAGGAGACGGGAGATATCGCGAATGGAACAGCTCGCCGGCTGCTCGTTGTGGCCGGCGCCAATCATCTGGGTGTCGTTTACAGCTTGCAGGCAATTCGGGAGATCCAGGAATGGCTCGGACGCACTTTCGGCCTTCGATCGCTGCCCCAGCCCTCCCGACGCATGTTATGGGTGGGGGTTTCCTATGTCGGCATCTTTTTTCTTTTTATTCCCCTCGCCGCGCTCATGGGCGCGGTCAAACAGCCGCGCGAGGTGCTGTCTTTTGACCACCGCGCGGGCTGGCGGAACAACCTGATGTGGCTCCCCGCCGGGCTCCTGGCCTTGCTGATCCTGCGCTACTGGTCTCCACTGGGCTTTGTTCGCATCGAGGCGGGCGCCTATCTTGCCTCATTTTTCCTGCTGGCTGGGCTGATCCGTATCGTTCTGACGCGCCTCACCCAGACTCCGGAGCCATCATTGGATCTAGATGATCTCATGACCAGCGTCCTGCTTGGATTTGTGTCTTTTTTGTTTTTATACCTGACCTTTGGCGCCATTACGCATCGAAACTGGTTTTACATGCTAGAGGGTGCCGGGCGGCTTAAGTGGTTTGCAGTGGTTGCCCTGGGAATCTCCCCCTTCTTCATTGAAGACGAGAAGGTTGGGCGCTCGGTGCAGGAAGATAACTCAGTCATGACTTCATACTTTTACTCCATGGGTGGAAAGGTCTGCATTCTCGCCGTACTCCTCCTGCCCATAGTATCCCCGTTTTTCCGCGCACCGCGATTCCTGCTCACCATAGGCTTTCCTTTCCTGGTGGTGTTCTTCACCATCTTTCAGCTTCTCTCAGTGGTGCTTTATCACTTCACGCGCAGGACGATGGCAACGGCAGTGTTCAACATTTTGCTGTTCGCCTGGCTTCTGACCGCCCCCTTTGTCCAGGCTTGACTCCTCGTCAGCCTCGCGCTTATGTTTCGTTCATTCTTCAATTCGGGGTTATAAATTCATTAGAATTGGCAAATGAGTCTTTAGGGCTCGCGCAAGAATTACTTGGCATTTTGCTGCTGGCCTGCGGGCCGCAGCCTGAAAGGGCGCGGCGGCGGGTGGGCATCTGCTTTGTTGCCGCTCCTCGACGATGTACACCGACATCGCCTGCGTCGCGGCGCCTCGCATCTGCCCACCCGGCGCTCGCGCCAAAATGCCAATTAATTCTTGCGCGAGCCCTTAGTCCGCGGATTTCTGTAACTCGAGATTGAGCAAGGAGGCGCAGTGCATAAACTGAAGATGACCATCAGCAAGGTTGTGATCCGCGCCGAACTTTTCGACACACCTACGGCCAATGCCATTTGGCAGTCTTTGCCGTTCGATTCCTCCGCCCATATCTGGGGCAGGGAGGTATATTTCTCGACCCCGGCAAAGGTACAGCTGGAGCCGGATGCCAAAGACGTTGTCGAAGCCGGGGAACTGGCTTTCTGGGTTGAAGGGCAGTCCATTGCGATCGGATTTGGGCCGACGCCGGTATCGAGGGGAAATGAAATCCGGCTGGTATCCCCGACCAACATCTGGGGCCGAGCCCTCGACGATGTGAGACAGCTTGCGGGTGTCCGCGAAGGAGCGAGCATACGCGTCGAGGCACTGGTAGAGTGAATCCGGGGGTTGTTACGCATCGCACCAAGAATCCTTTCTTGCTCCTGACCCACCCAATAACTGCGATTTCGGCCCAGCAGAATACAGCTCCGCCTCCACGGCCCCGTCGGGCGGGGTGAACTGAAACAGCAAATCGGGCAGCGGCTGTCCCTGCCAACGCCTTCGACAACCGCCAGATCTCACTGCAGTCAAAATGCCAGAAGATGTTCTCTGAACCGAAGGTGTAATTCACTATCTTCGGATGAATCAATTGTTTGGGTCTCATTCGCCATTAGTTTTCGGTTGGTTCGTTACATGCAACTGAACTTATGGGTATCACGCGCACAACGTCGGCTCTTCCGAACCTGCAAAGGAATTCATCATCCCCGTAGACACGACCGGGTCGTTCAACACCGGCGTGGCATTATTCAACCCGGCCACGGAGGTTGCCTCAGTCCGACTGACGCTCATTGACCTGTCCGGGAAGGCTGTAGCTGACTCACAACTCACCATGAACGCGGGCGCCCATCTGGCTCGTTTTGTCTTCGGCCAGAATCAGTTCTTCCCCGGCGCGTCGAATTTCCGCGGCACGATGGCCCTCTCGAGTTCAATCCCCATTGCGGCAGTGGCGTTGCGTCAGAATGACCCGCCCCTGTGCTACACCTCGCTCCCTGCGGTCCCTCTCAGCTCCGATAAAAAGACTCTGAATCTGGCACACGTGGCGAATGGCTCCTTCGGCGACGGCAGTTTCAAGACTACTTTCCTGTTTTTCAATATTTCTCAGACGCCTGCCAACGTGCAGCTGTCGCTCTTTAAAGACGACGGCTCCCCCTTTCCAGTCACGGTTTCGGGGTACGGAACGGCAGACACATTCAGCCTCAGCCTGGCGGCCGGGGGTTCGGTTTTCCTGGAGACCGACGGTGGCGGTCCGCTCGCGGCAGGTTCGGCGCAGATCAACGCGAATACTCCCGTGGGGGCCTGTGCCATTTTCTCGGTGTTTGATGCGCAGGGGAGATTTCAGACCGAAGCCGGCATCGGTGATTCACCCCTCATGACGCAGGCCACGATTCCGGTCGAAATAGGAAGCGGCGTTGACACCGCGGTCGCCTTCTTCAATCCCGGCGACCAGCGAATAACCATGACCCTCAGCTTGCTCGATACCGAAGGCGGGTGGGCCGGCCTCGCGAAGGGCCCCGTGTTGCAGGCGAGAAACCACAGCGCACAGTTCCTCTCGGAGATCTTCAGGGGATTGAGGAACTTTCGCGGGTCACTGGCGATATCGGCTTCGGCCGGTGTTGCAGCACTGACCTTGCGCCAGAATAGCCAGCCAACTTCTCACACCACCTTACCCGTGCGTGAAGGCATCTCGAAGGGGGGGGAGCCTGCGGTGCGGCCGCTCTTGTTTCAAACAACATCCCAGGTCAGCGCGACCGAGAACACGGTCGTCAACATGCAACTCCCTACGGGTTATTGTCTCTCGGGTCAAGTCTCGGGCCCCGGCTCAGTCTCGCAAGTGTTTGCAGAAGGCGCCAATGGCGAAATCGTCACCGGATCTTTTGACAACACGGGCCGATACTCAATCGTGCTCGGCACTGGAACCTATAAGCTAACCGCTGTCTTCCTGCCTACAGGAGGGAGTCTTACTGGCGGATATATTATGGTCAGATATTCCGAGCCCAATCCGGTGCATATCAGCGGAGACACAACGAGAGATATAACGCTGCCCTCGGTCGCCATGAGCAATGTTTCGGGCACTGTTTCCGGCCTAACCAAACTTCCCTATCCGAACAATATGAGATTGGCGTTTAACTCCACGAATGGATCTATTGCGGCACGGTTCAGTATAGGTTCCGACGGCAAATACCAGGTTCAGCTTCCCTTGGGCGACTACCTCGCGGGTTTGGACTGCCCATATATAACGTCCCCGGGACCACCGACATCACCGCCTCAATTTCTCGAGTTTTTTAACATGGGGTCCGTGAGTGTCACTGGTAGTGCCGTCACTGCTGATTTCGCCGTTCCGAACACAGCAAGCTCTCCGGCAAGGTTCAACCGACTTCCTTTCCGCCTTATGGCGTAGGTTTCTCTTTTTCGGCCACTGACATCTCGGCCGTTCAGTTTCACCAGTCCACTCCGTTAGAGGTCCCGTCTGCTGCCAGAACCGGCTTTGATGCCTCGGGTCGCTACGAGATACTCCTGGGCCTAGCCCGAAAATATGGAGTTTGCCTCACTGCAGCACTATATCAAGGCTCGGAATTCGTCGGCTTATTCGTCAACCCCTCGCCATTGGCCGTGGTTGATTTCGCCAGCGAATCAGCCTACGATTTCAATCCTCCGCAACTTCCCGGCGCTGTCACACTATCTGGTCGAGTCACCGACAGCAACGGCCGCGGAGTGAAAGACGTTAGTGTTTACGCCAACACTGGATCGGTGAACAGTGCTGCGCATACGGCCTTTTTTTCGAACACGGTCTTGACCGATGTCAATGGAGACTTCCACCTACTCGTCTTGAGCGGAAAAGACTACCTGCTCATATTCGCCCCGCGGCTGCCCAAGCTTTGAGTTCGCTCTTGGCGGAGGTGATTTGCTTCTCTCAACCTGGATGAGCAACGGTGCCGCAGCGCAACTGCAGGACCCGCTCCGATCTTGTACCGGGACTTCACGGAGCCGGCTGCGACGGAATCGCCGCAAGGATGCGCAGATCCGGGCTGCCGAAGAGACCGAAGCATAGGATCTCCTCGGGCGCCGAGAGCTGAATAGAACCTCCCAGAAGAGGATATGCTTCCGACACCCACTCGCTGATTACGCGCGCCTCCTTGGACCGCGGCATCAAGTGGACCACTCTCGAGCCGATCAACCGGTCGGTCGAATCGCACACAGTAACCGTCACGGGCACCGGGAGATTCGAGGGATTCAACAGTGTGACACCCGTGAACCAAGCCGCGCTCTGAGCCACGTGAGCGATCACGTGGCTCCGTCTGCCGGCGGCCTCGAGCGGCAGGCTCGCTAGCGCGCGGTCATCGTCGGTGAGGAAAGTCACCGATCCGATCACGCCGCCCCCCGACCGGACCGAGATTTCCGCGTAACCCTCCCGCCTGGCCGGGCCCGAAAAACCAGGGACGTCCCACCCGTTCACCGGTTTTCTCCACCACACTCACCTGGAAAACAACATCCTCTTCCCGTGCGCCATCGAGGTGGAGCGGGGGCGCTGATCGCCTCATCTTCGGTTGTTGATTGCTCTGGGCCCTATTACTTCGGTATCGTCTGGGTATGTGAAGCCGTCAGCGGTGCCAACTGGCAGGTCGCCGCGTCCCACTTCTTTTCCGCCGCTTGCCCCGCGTTCTTGCCGGCTCGCGGCAAGGGCGGGAAATGCTCGGCGCATTGGCCAGCCAGCGATGGCAGCGCGAAATCCTTCTGCATCGTTCGGTCTGCTGCGATGCATCCGCAGTAGAGCTGTTCCTGGATCGTGGGCGGTGAGAACACCAGCAGCTGTGTAACGTCGGCGTATTCCTTTTCGGGCACTATGAGGCCGACGTCGTAGGGAAGCGAAGGCGCGTCGGGATCTTGCGAGTCGCGGTTGTACGATTCAAACGCAAACGCCGGCATATTGCGGAATTGTCGTTTCGCATTCGCAACTTGCTCGGCCGGCAGGTTGAGAATTAGGTTTTGATAAGCCTGCCGGCGCCAGCGCAGCATGTCGTTGGCAAACAACAGGAAATCGAGGTCCCAGCGGTAGACAGCATCGTCCATCAGCGCCAGCGTGCGCCCCATGATCTTGCGGCCGTCGGTCATCTGCCGCCTGTTCTGGGGACAGCATTTCGGATCGGTCACCGGCAGTTGATCGGAATCGTGGAAGTAGGGGCTGGTGACGATGACGAAAAGTTGCTGGACCGGTTCGTGAGCCGGTATCAAAGCAGCGATCGCCGGACTGCAAGCCTCGCCGCGGCGGGATTCCGTTGTCGCAGAAGCCGCGCCATCCGCTGCTGCGGTTTTCTTGCATGCGGTGAAATAACCCACGATCGGGGTAATATGCCGCAAACTGCCGTCCGTGAACTGCGTCCACAGCCTCGGGTCTTTCGCCTGTTCGCTTTCCTGAATCCGCGGCATCTTTCCAAACACCGGGGGCACGGAACTGGCGTACAGATAATCCAGAAAGCTTGGAGTATCGTTTGCTGAGAGGGCTCGTTTGGCGAGTACTTCTCGGTATCCTCCGTCCCAGAAGGAGATCACGCCTGCGCGCACCGGCCGGCCCTTGGCGAGTTTGTCCGGCGAAATTTTTCTTTCTAGTATTCGCCGCAGAGGCCGGAAGTCGTTCATGCCTTCCAGACCGCACAGCCCGAAACGAAGGGTTGCCAACCGGCGGCCCCTCATAACGTCTCGTGAACCCTTGACCGATTTCCACAGCGAAACCAAAGCCTCAGATTGGGCAACAAGATTGGCGTGCGATTCGGTGGCGTCTATCGATTCCGGCGCTTGGGCCAACAGGGCCGCATTCAGTGCTCCCACGGATATGCCCGCAAACTCGCTGAAGTCGCAGCGGCGATGGACGACCAGATGATAGACAGCGCCGGTTTCAAAAGCGCCTTTCGTTCCCCCGCCACTTAGGACCAGCGCCCGGCGCTTCACGCTTCCACACGGATCTTCGGCTTGCGCGGTGCAGAGAGAAAGCAGAACGAAACTAATAAGGTATAACGTGCGACGTCCCATGGGTTGACCTCCCGGCCGGATAGTCTCTGGCAGGCCGCGGAAAAAAGGGGCCGAAGCGGAGAAGGTAAAACACAGGGGCAAAAGCCCTGGTGATTTTACGCGGCTTGCGCGGATAGTCGGAACAAGCCGCAATTTGAGGTCGAGGTCCGGCCATGGCGCTTCCTCTACTTCCGCGTTGCAGCTTTTATGTCAACTCCGCCAGCTGTTCCGGTGCTTTCATCAAGTCCACAACTGGGGATTCTACACTCCCTAAGATGGTGAGCCACAGGAAACTGCCTACACGTTCCCTCTCCGACACGCCAGGCCGCTGCCTGCCGTTCGCTCGGAAGACTTCCCGCCCACCTGAATCTTCCGGTGACGCGCGTGCAAGAGGATCACGGACTGCCCCGCGCTTCCCTGAGTTCATAGCAACAACTGGCTTGCCGAAGACGAAATCATCCTGTCTTGGGGTCTGCTGCTCACCTTGCCCCACCAACGTGTGAATAGCCTCGCCTGTCTAACCTTCTATCGCGAAATAATAGGTTGAAATAAAACCGATGACGTGATAACCTACTATCGTTGTTAAGATAGTTAGAATGGTTATGAAGCCGCGTAATCTATCCTCTATCGGACTGAAGCTCGTTGCAGGAGAACTATGCCTCGATTTCGCCAACACAGCCGACTGGCATGCGAGCGGCATGCCGATTGAGCTCCTGAGGACCTATCAGGATCTCGTCACATGGAGCCGACGGGTGGGTCTGCTGGACGCGGCGGGCGCCGAGCGGGTACTCCGAGAAGCTAAGAGGCGTCCCACTGCTGCTGCCGCTGTCCTGCAGCGGGCCATTGCCATTCGCGAGGTCATCTACGGAATCGTTTTGGCGCTTCTGCAGAGACGACCGCCCGCTGTATCCGTTCTTGACGGTTTCAACCGGGAGCTGAGGTCAGCGCTCCAGCATCTGCGTGTCGTTCCGGGACTGCAGGGCCTCATCTGGGACTGGGAATTCGGCCCTCGGGATCTCGAAGTGACGCTATGGCCAATCCTGCGCTCGGCGGCCGATCTGCTGACATCGGAGCGGCAGAAGAGGATCGGCCAGTGTGCCGATGATCGGGGATGCGGCTGGCTGTTTCTAGACACCACCAAGAACCGCAGCAGGCGGTGGTGCGAGATGGGGGATTGCGGCAACCGCGCCAAGGCCCGCCGGCACTACCAGCGCAGCCGTGGGCAAGGTGCGCGGGGCAAGAAGGCTTGATTTCAAGGGGATAAAGGCTGGCCGGAAGGAGGTCCTCATATGACACAGAACACAGAGAGATTGATGAACATGATCGAGGAGCGGGGATGGAAAGGCAGGATCGTCTCGATCGACCATCTGGATGATCTGGAGGGAGCGATCCGCGATCGCTATAAGTGTGGGTTCCTCGACGAAACACTTTATCGCGACCAGCTGAGCTTCTTTTCCTTCGAGCCGCCGGGGGACCTCCCGGATGCGCGGTCAATCATCGTCGTAGCGTTGCCGGTACCCCAGACACGGACCATCTTCCACTGGAAGGGCGCCCCGTTAGCGGTGATCGTGCCGCCAACGTATGTTGGCTATTCGACAACCACCGCGCGCGTGCAGGCTGTCCTCGCCTCCTGGCTCGAGCTGGAGGGCTACAAAGTTGCAATCCCGCAGCTGCCGCTCAAGACCCTCGCGGTGTGTAGCGGGCTGGCAGAGTATGGGCGCAACAACATCTGCTACGTTGCCGGCATGGGCAGCTTCCTCCAGCTCGTCGGCGCCTTCTCGGACTTGCCCTGCTCTGAGGATTCGTGGCGGGAACCGAGGATGCTCCAGCAGTGCGAATCGTGTGTCGCCTGTCTGCGATGCTGCCCGAGCGGAGCCATTGCCCAGGATCGTTTCCTCCTCCACGCCGAGGACTGCCTCGCCTATCACAACGAGGGAGCGGGTGAGTTTCCTGCCTGGATCCATCCATCCTGGCACCACTGCCTGGTCGGCTGCATGAAATGCCAAAGCGTCTGCTCGGAGAACAAGGCCGTTTCGAAGTGGTTTGATGATCGAGTCGAGTTCTCAGAGTATGAAACCGTATGTTTCGTCGCACGCGTGCCGTTTGACCAACTGCCACGTGAGACGGCGGCCAAGCTGCGAAGCTTGGAGATCAACGAGGATTACCAGATCCTCTGTCGAAACCTGTCGATGCTCGTCAACCGGGCGACCTGCGCCGCCTGACCTGGCTGGCTTGCGCGAGAACAAGCTTCAACTGCATTATGGAGGAAAAGAGCGGCAGGCTAGGCTACCTTCAGCAACTGGGGAAGCTGGGCTTGTAGCTTGAGAATCAGCTCTCCAAAGAGCGTATTGGCCCAGGCAAGCTTGCGTATGTTCAGTGTTACTGCAGCTCACTCATACCGCAGTGCCTGGATAGGATCAGTACGAGCGGCCCGGCGTGCCGGCAGGTAGCAGGCCGCCAATGCGACAGCAAGCCACGCCGCAATTGCAGCGGCGAAAATCACCGGATCGGTCGGGCGGACCTCGTACAGCATGCTCTGCAGGTAGCGGGTCAACGCAAGTGCTCCGGCCCCGCCCGAGACGATGCCGGCAAGGGCATGCCAGAGTCCCTGGCGGATTACCAGGAACGAGAGATCGGAGGGTGTGGCACCTAACGCCAGGCGCACGCCCATCTCCTGAGTTCGCAGTCGGACCGAGTATGCGATGACGCCGTAGATCCCTACCAATGCAAGCACGAAAGCGAGACCGGCTAGAGCACCCAGCAAAACAGCATGAAAGCGCTGTTCCGCGATCGAAGTGTTCAGGAGTTCTTCCATCGTTTGCACATTGCTGATGACCAGTTCCGGCTCAGCGGCTCGAAGAACATCCTTCACAACGGCAATCGCCCTTCGAGGATCGTCGGAGGTGTGCGCCACAAGGCTGGATGCGGAGGAAGCCGCGCTCCCAAACGGGAGGTACAACTCCGCCCGAGGGGCGGTGCTGTTACCAAAAATGCGCGCATCTCGAACCACCCCCACAACCGTCCGCTCTCGGCCTCCCTCCTCCGATGGCAGGTTCAACCGTCGCCCGAGCGGATTACTGTCGGACCAGAGCCGGCGAGCCAGGGTCTCGTTCACGACGGCAACGCCGCTCCGGGCGGGATCCTCATCGAGAGATCCGAAGTCACGGCCGCTCACGAGGGGTATTCCCATAACCCTAAAATAGCTTTGCGACACCGCGCGGCAGTGCACTACCAGGTCCCGGCCGTAGCCTGCAACGATTCGGCCATCCATCCGCACGTCGGGGACCCAGGAAAGCCCGCTGAAAGGGAGATTCGACACAACCGCGGCGTCCTGTACACCAGGCACACTGCTCAGCCGATTGATGGCCTCGTCTGCAAATCTGGCCTTGTCGCTCGCGTTCGGATACCGGACGGATGGCAAGCGCATGCTCAGCGTTAGCCTGTTCGCCGGGTCGAACCCGGGGTGCGTGGGGCGCAGCAACAGGAAAGTCTTGATCAAGAGCCCTGCTCCGATGAGAAGCACCAGGGCGACTGACACCTGGACAACGACAAGTACGGAGCGAATACGGCGCGCTCCCCTGCCTCCCATGAGGCCGCGAGCGCCCTCCTTGAGCATATCCTGCATGCCGCGGCGCACCGCGTGCAGCGCTGGCGTCAGGCCAAGACCCAGCGAGGCGGCAACCGCCAGCGCCAGCGTAAAGACCCACACGCCACCATCGATTACGGCCTCATCAATGCGCGGTATGCGGTAGGGAAGCAGATGCACGAGCAGGTCTCTGCTCCACCGGCTAACCAGCAGTCCAAATGCACTGCCGGCCAAGGCGAGCAAGAGGCTTTCGGTGAGCAACTGTCGCACGAGACGTCCGCGGCTGGCGCCAAGAGCGGTGCGCATGGCGATCTCGCGCGCACGAACCGAGGTGCGTATAAGCAGGAGGTTTGCCACATTGGAGCAGGCTATCAACAATATGAATCCGACAGCGCCGGCCAGCACAAACAGCATCATCCTTGTGTCGCCGACAAGAAAATCCTTGAGAAGCATCGCACGGATCAGGGAGCGCCCCAGCCGGGTCCTGCCGTCTTCAGCAAAGCGAGCCGCAACGGTCTGTGCCTCTGCCTGCGCCGATTCGATGGCAACACCGGATTTCAGCCGCGCCAAGGCGGTAGTCAGATGCGCCCGGCCAGGGACAAGCGGCAGCCAAAGCTCGATGTCGGGGTACGGCAACGGACCGACTTGTGGAGGTGCCACGCCGATCAAGATGTAGCTTTTCTGATCGAGGATCAGGGTGCTTCCGATGGCACTTTCCAGCGTCCCGAGCTTACGCCTCCAAAAGCGATCGCTTGCCACCACTGCCGGCTGCCCTCCCCGATAGTCTTCGGGGATGAAGAAGCGGCCGAGCGCGGGCTGGATACCAAGCAACGGGAAAAAATCCACCGAGACTTCTCCCGTACGAAGCCGCTCCGGTTCTTCGACGCCGTTCAATGTGGATGCTCCCGGCGATAATGCCGCGAACTGGCCGTAGCTGCGCGCTTGTTTTTTCCACTCTTCAAAATTGGAGGTGTCGAGCGTGTAACCATAAAGAATCATCAGGCGGTCGGGTTCGGGGAACGGCAACGGCCGCAGAAGGACAGCCTGGATTACGCTGAAAATCGCGGCGTTGGCGCCGATGCCCGCCCGCCGCCGCGCCCCTCCGGGCTGCGGCCCGCAGGCCCGCTGGCTTTGTTGCTCGCTCCTTACATACCACCCCGGGTATGCTCGTCGCTCGCGCCTCGCCAGCGGGCCTGGGGGCCTGCAGCAAAGTGTAAACGTTATTCATTGACAGACCCTAAGTCGGAATCGAGTCGCCGCTTTGCGGGATCGGGACGCGAACGCTTCGATTGGGAACACCAGGCTGCCGCCGGATGAGACTATCAATGATGCGCCACGCCAGCAGGACAATCAGAACTGCGGCATAGATCTTCGGCTGGCGGGCATCCGCCTTCACCTTCCACCAGAAGTGAACCACTGCGGCAATGCCGCTGACGTAAATCAACCGGTGCAGCAACGCCCATTTCCGGCCGCCCATCTTGCGGATGGCGCGTGCGGTGGACGTGGCGGCAAGCGGAATCATGAGCGCGAAGGCACAAAAGCCTGCCGTGATGAACGGCCGCTTGAGGACATCCCGGGCCATGTCATTCAGGTCGAAGAACTTGTCGAGCCAGATGTAGGTGGTGAAGTGCAGGAGTCCATAGAAAAAGGCAAATAAACCTATCAGCCGGCGCAGCTTGATCAGCCAGTTCCAGCCTGTAACCTGTCGCAGCGGCGTGATGCTGAGCGTTGCGAGAATGAAGACGAGCGTCCAGGTGCCGGTGGACAGGGTGATGAACTCGATCGGATTGGCCGTGAGTCCATCGGTGAGCGCCTTATAGCCCAGCCGGGCCAGAGGCATGAGACATGCCGTCCAGATCAGCGCTTTAATCAATAGTATCTTCCTTCCTCCCACCCTCTTACCCCGATTTTTTCAGTAATTCTTCCGCAAATCCGTTCCCGCGTAAAGGCCGGCCACCTGGTCTCCATAGCCGTTAAACATCAATGTGCTCCGCTTGAAGAACTCCCCGATGCGCCGCTCCTTGGCCTGGCTCCAGCGGGGATGGCTTACGGCCGGATTGACATTGGAATAAAAGCCGTACTCGTTCGGCGCCATGATGTTCCATGATGTAGGTGGCTGGTGCTCGACAAACTTGATTTTCACGATGGACTTGATGCTCTTGAAACCGTACTTCCACGGCACCACGAGACGGATGGGCGCGCCGTCCTGGTTGGGAAGCGCTTCGCCGTAAAGACCCACGGCGAGAATGGTCAAAGGATGCATTGCCTCATCCATTCGCAGGCCTTCGACATAGGGCCACTGGAGAACCGATCTCCTCTGTCCCGGCATCTGCTTCGGATCGTAAAGGGTTTCGAACTCCACGTACCTGGCCTTCGAGGTCGGCTCAGCCGCTTTTATGACCGAGTTGAGCGGGATGCCGATCCATGGAATCACCATCGACCAAGCCTCGACACAGCGAAGCCGATACACTCGCTCCTCCAGCGAGGGATGTGTCTTGATGATGCTGTCGACATCGTAGACCCTGGGCTTATTTGCGTGTCCCTCGATCGATATCGTCCACGGAACGGTCTTCAGACTCTTCGCGTATTGCGCGGGATCTTCCTTGTCGGTGCCGAACTCATAGAAGTTGTTGTAGCTGGTGATGTCTTTTAATGGTGTGAGCTGCTCACCTTGGGTGCTCAGGTTGCTCTGGACATACTGCAGCCTAGTCGCGGCCTGAGTGGAAAGCCGGGGGCAAAAGGCATCGCCGACGAACCGGCTCACCAGAAATGCTGTTCCCGCCGCTCCAACGCCTGTAATGAATTTGCGACGGTTGAGATAGACCTCTTTAGGCGTTATTTCCGATGACCTAATGTCCGGAGCTTTTTTGATCAACATACCGCTTTCCCTCCCACGCAGATTTCACGAGGGACGCTCGACCTTCCTCAGAGTGGCAGACTATTTCGTTGTCCCACACCCGGTAAAAAGTATACCAGACATTTTGCTCGGGGTTGGGGTTAGGGGTTGGGGATTAGAGATTCCGCAGCTATGAACCTCGATGAGGAGAATTCGCTGTTCGGAGTGCAACCCGTAGCAAAATCCTCCACTCTCCAACTGTGGGCGACGAGCATTGGCTGGGTGCAGGCTGTGTCGTGCGACGAAGACGACATTCGGATGGTGCTTAACATCGCGCTCGAGCCGAGGGAGCAGCTAAATTCCTGGTTCTCTGGCCTGGCACTGGTTGAGCCGGGCCGCCGCTCAGCGCGGGTGTTGGGCCTCAAACGAGCTTGACAGGATTCGTCGCCATAGGCTATACATCGTATAGCCTGTGGAGGTGCGAAGATGGTCACGAGGGTTCAGAAATGGGGAAATAGTCAGGGGCTGCGCCTCGCCAAGCAGGTGCTCGAAGACGCGTGCATTTCGGTTGGTGATGACGTCGTCGTAACCGCACGGGACGGCGTGATTGTCATTGCCCCCATAAAGCGCATACGCGGCAAACGGAGCCTGCAAGAGCTGGTGTCACGCATCCCTAAGAACTACGAGGTCCGGGAAATTGATTGGGGGGAACCAGTCGGCAGAGAGGCGTGGTAAATGAGGCCCTACATCCCAAGAAAAGGCGACTTCGTTGCCGTTACCTTCGACCCGCAGTCTGGACATGAGCAGAGAGGCCGCCGGCCTGCTCTGGTCGTAAGCAACACACTGTTCAACGAACATACGGGTCTTGCTATCGTTTGCCCTCTCACCAATAAGGATCGGGGGTTCCCCTTTCATGTCGCCATTCTCAACTACCCGGAAGTCACCGGATTCGTCATGGTTGAGCAGGTCAAGTCGATCGATTTCTGCGCACGCAAGGCCCACCGCATCGGGAGGGCCTCCGATGGGGTGCTTGAAGAGGTTCTCTCCATACTTGATGCTTGCATTTACTAAAGGCGTATCAGGGTTTGGTTTTAAATGACTCAATCACCCGATGGCTCAATGGCTCAATCTCATCAGAGTGGCGAGAAATTCGTCGACGTGGCTGTTGTCTTGGTCGGAGCCCATCTCTTTAGCTTTGTTCAAGGCGGCGATAGCGGCCTCGAGATCTCCGTTGACAGCGTGGACCAGCCCGAGATTAAAGTAGAGATTAGGGAAGCTGGGCTCGATTTCCGCAACTAACTCGTAGTGAAGACGGGCGAGCCGGAGGTCTCCGGTTTCGAAATAGAGATTGGCCAGGTTGAAGTGGGACTCGAAGTGTCTGGGATCATGCCTGAGAGAGCTGGTGAAGCGGTCGAAAGCCGCGGTCATTTGACCCGCTTCGAACTCCAGGATGCCCAGGTTGCAGTAGGCGTCCGCGACGCAGTCGCCCGCGCGTATGGCTCTTTCGTAGGCTTCCCCCGCCCGGGCGTTGCCCCGCTCGTGCAGAAGCACTGCCTCCTCAAAGGGGCTCAGCTTCAGGGGAAGCTGGATGAGCTGCCCCTCGGCTTCGGGAAACAGATTGAGCTGCCCGTGCAGCTCTGCTTCAATCTGGCGGATGCTCAGTCCGTGGTGGCGCAATTCCCGGACCCGCCGGAACACGGTCAGGGCACGAAAGTCATACCGCAGCTCGCCGGCATTGGTGGAGTGTGCAGTTTGGATCAAGCCTTCCCGCGTCCAGCGCCGGATGTGGTACTCGCCCAGCCCGAACTGCTGGCTGATCTCGCGGACGGTGTAAGTAGATTGAACCCGTTGAAACCCAAACTTGGCCGAGGTCCCTGCCGGGAATTGAACTATTTCGCCCATAGCTTTATAAAATCTGCCACGAATTGCACGAATTACACTAAACAAATCGCAGATCTGCAATTCGCAATTTGCATTTTGCGACTGTGTGACGAGAATTCACAGCCTCACGATGTATGAATCCAAAGGACACAAGATACAATATCTGACACTGTTGTCTTCTTGCGATATAGTTTTGCTGGCCGGGGCAGCACGCAAACGTATGCTTAATTGCAATCATGCTTTCTACCGCCTCTTTGCCCTTATCTTCTGCATGGGCGCAGCTCTGCCCGCCGTGGGCCGCTGCAAACTGGCAGGCTGCGAATCACCGCGAACTGCGAACTGTGAACAGCGAACCTGCTACCCAACTTTGATTTCTCTGCCCCGAGTGAAGGGTGCATCTCTTCTCGAAAACCTCTGGCAATCATTCGCGGGCCGTCCATAATGGCGGATAGTTTTTTCATTGCAGGAGGGACATTTATGGAGCCGTTCCGCTATCACGTTTTCATCTGCAATCAGCAGAAGCCCGAGGGCGTACCGTGCTGTGCCGCACGGGGCTCGGGCAAACTCATCGACGCCTTAAGGCAGGAAATCGCGAGGCAGGGACTGTTGGATGTCGTACAGGTAACTGCCTGCGGTTCCCTCGGGCTCTGCGAGCACGGCCCGAATATGGTCGTCTATCCGGAGGGAATCTGGTACGGGGGATTGATGCCCGCCGACATGCCGGAGCTTGTGCGTACACAGTTCTGCGAAGGAGTCGTACTGGAGCGCCTGGCGCGCACCGAAACGGCGGACCTGCGGGCCGAAATCATCGTGAACCGGGAAAAGCATCAAGCATCGCTCCGCGCAAAGGACGCCGCCGGCGTCCTGCCGGACGGCCTGAACCAAACCATCCGTTCTTTCCAGGAAAGCCGCGTGGTTCTGACGGCCGTTGAACTCGATGTGTTCACGGCCGTCGGGCTTGGGGCGAGCGCTGCCGGAGTCGCGCACAAGCTCGGAACTGACCCGCGCGCCACAGACATGCTTCTGAATTCGCTTGCAGCCATGAAGCTGCTGGAGAAAAAAGATGGGGTCTTCCACAACACTGCGGTGAGCTCGCGATTTCTGATCGCTGGAGGCAAAGACGATGCGCGGGCCGCCATCATGCATACGGTGAGCCTGTGGACTCGCTGGTCGACTCTGACGGAGTGCGTGCGCGCCGGAACCGCCATAGCCTGCGCGGAAATGGCTGATCGTGGAGAGCAGTGGACGCAGGCCTTCATCGCAGCTATGGACAAGAACGCCCAGGAGCGCGCGCCTCACGTGGTTCGCGCCGTTGGTGCGGAAGGGATCGAGAAGATGCTGGATGTCGGAGGCGGCTCAGGGGCCTATTCGATCGCCTTCGCCAGAGCGAACGCAAGCCTCCGCTCGGAAATCCTCGACTTGCCGGAGGTATGCCCCATCGCGCAAAGATACATCGAAACGGCAGGCATGGCGGACCGCGTGACAACCCGAGCAGGAGATCTGCGCAGGGATTCCTTTGGAGAGGGATACGACTTGGTCCTCGTTTCCGCAATCTGTCACATGCTCAGCTCGGCGGAAAATCCGGATCTGCTCCGGAAGTGCCATGCGGCCCTGCGCGCGAACGGACGTGTGGTTGTTCAAGATTTCATTCTCGAAGCGGACAAGACGGCTCCGAAGTCTGCCGCATTATTTGCCCTCAACATGCTGGTGGGCACCGTTGCCGGCAGCAGCTACAGCGGGGATGAATATGCGGCGTGGCTCGAGCAGGCCGGATTCCACGAGGTGCGCCACGTACGTTTGCCCGGTCCCTCCGGCCTGATGATCGGATTGAGACACTGAGCGTTTAAGGGGACGTTATCAAAAATAGAACTGCAATCTCTTTATGGCTAAAAATGATGAATGACGAATAAAAAGTCGCCCGATCGGAACTGTACCCAATCTGGCGCACAGTTCTTGACTATTTGCGGTTTCTAACACGCTGTTTTTTCACACTTCGTCATTCGTTATTTTTTCGGGGACAGGCCGTACATTTTGCAGATGCCCAACGCCTTCTTGAATTCGGCCTCGGTGAGCGGCCGGTCCAGCGGTGGGAATTCCTCGGCTCGATAGCACGGGCGGTACTGGTCCATCAGGTTTAAGTAAGTATCCAGTGAGATATCTTTGGCGACAAATTCGATGACCTGCTCGGTGCTTTTCATCTCGCCGGGAAGCACGAGGTGGCGGATCAGGAGTCCGCGTCTTGCGATGCTGTGAGAATCAAGCGTCAGGTCACCCACCTGGCGGTGCATTTCCAGAACAGCCGCCCGATTCACCTCGACATAGTCCTTAATCTTCGAGTGCTTGAAGGCCGTCTCGTCGTTGCCGTATTTCATGTCTGGCATGTAGATGTCGACGATGCCGTCGAGAAGCTGCAGCGCTTCCAGGCTATCGTACCCGCCGGTGTTGTACACCAGGGGAAGCCGCAATCCCCGTTCGGAGGCGAAGACCAGGGCTTCAAGCACCTGGGCGACGACGTGGCTGGGCGAGACGAGGTTGATGTTGTGGCATCCCAGCTCCTGCAGCTTCAGCATCATTTCCGCAACTTCCTCTGCTGTCGCTTCCCGGCCGATGCCTCGCCAGCTGATCTCCCAGTTCTGGCAGAAGACGCAGCGCAGGTTGCACCACGAGAAAAAAATCGTGCCCGACCCGCACCATCCGCTCAGGGGATCTTCCTCACCGTGGTGTGGTCCGCAGCTATGAACCACGGCTCTGGCCCCTGTGCGGCAAACCGCGCCCTCCAGGGACTCGAGGCGGTTTACGCGGCAGAAACGCGCGCAGAGATCGCAGTTCTCCAGCCGCTGCACGGCAAGACGGGCACGCTCCTTAAGCTCTCCGTTTTGATGCAGTTGCATGTAAGAAGGCTCGTGCATCTCCGTTCCCCTGACAGACTGAGAGGCTGTGAAAATCTGCTCGGCCCCATTTTATAACATTCTTTGTGAGTCTTTGCGCTATCGCGCCTTAGGGTCCACATTGGGGATGGTCGAAACCCCTCGCCTTCAGGCGAGGAATAGGGTAGCGAAGTCGACGCAGTTGACGAGCCAGGGTTGTTCGTACACAGCTACTTCAAACGCCTGGAATTGGGCGTGGCGGTACGGCCACAGCAGATGGCTCGAAGAAAAAACGGGACACGGATTTGTACGGATGAACGCGGGTGCCAATCCGTGTGAATCTGTGTGGATCTGTGTCCAATTATTTATTGAGAAAAGCAGGGAGTACCAGCAGCTTTCAGTCGGCTTCAGCCGACAAAGCACGAACCCCTCGCCTTCCAGGTGAGGGTCGTTCAGTCGTGTCCGGTGCGGACGAAGTCGATGTAGCCCCGCTCAACATCGGTTTCTACCAGCTTCACGCGAATCTTCTGGCCGATCTTCAAACCATCGTAGCCGTGCACGAGCCTGCCTTCCACGGGAGGATGCAGGGTACGTACCCAGGTACCTTTCTCCGCCGCGCCTGTGACTAACGCCTCGAACTGCTCGCCGATCCGCCGCTCGAGCAGAAGCGCGCCAGCGGACTTTCTCACCTGCCGCTCAACCTTGTTCGCGTCGTCTTCCTTCTCGGTGCAGTGTGTTGCCAGCGTCTCGAGTTCGGCTGTATCGTACGGTTCGGGCATTCCACTCACCGCAGCCTTGAGCAGGCGCTGCGTGATGAGGTCCGCAAAGCGCCTGTTTGGAGCGGTGGAATGCGTGTAGTCTCGCACGGCAAGGCCGAAGTGGCCGACGGGAGGTTCGCCCGGCCGTTCGACGACATACTCCCCGGCTCCCATAAGCTTGACGATGACCAGCGATAAGTCCGGAAATCGCAAGGGATCCGCCTTGGCCCGCTTTGCCAGGAACTCCTGCAGAGCCCTGGAATCGGGCTGAGGGGGGAGTGTAGCGCCGTTCTCTTTGGCGACATCCACGATCCTGCGCCACCTTTCCGGCGAGCGCACGATCCGGCGGATCGAGGGGAATCCATGATTCTCGAGGAAGCGCGCCGTGGCGCCGTTGGCGGCGATCATGAATTCCTCGATGAGCTGCCTCGCCCGGTTTCGTTTCTCGATCTTCAGATCCACAACCACATCGCCGTCGAATACCGCCCTCGGCTCGAGAGTCTGCAGAACGAGCGATCCCCGCTCGTGGCGGAGCTCACACATCTTCTGCGCGACCGCGTCCTGCGTGTGAATCTGCTCGTCCATCCCCGGCACCCGGGCAAGCGCTTCGGGAACCTGTGCCCGGCCCTCGAGCCAGGCTGCGACGCTCTCGTAGGCGAGCTTGGCTTGGTTCAGCACCGTCGCCCGGTACAGGTCGGACGCCGTGACCGACCCACTTGCGTCGACGATCATCTCTACCACGATTGCCAGCCGCTCTTGCCGGTCGGCCAGCGAAGTGAGGTCGGTCGACAGTTTCTCAGGCAGCATCGGGAAGATCTGTGCTGCTGTGTACACCGTGGAGGTGTTCTGCTGGGCGTGCCCGTCGATTGCAGATCCTTTCTTCACCAGCGCATCCACGTCGGCGATGGAGACCAGAATCTTCACCGAACCATCTTTTAGTTTCTCGCTCACGGTCAGCTGGTCGAGGTCGAGAGAATCATCGTTGTCGATGGACGCCCAGAGTAGGCCGCGCAGGTCGCGAACGGTTCGCGAGTCTTTGTGCGCCGCGCCGGAGATATTCTTTAGTTCGGCTATGGCCTCCGGCGAGAAGTCGGGTTGGAGCCCCCGGTCGATCATGGCTTGCCGGGCAATCCTTCGAAGATCCGATCGGTGGTGATGGTCGTTCCTGTTTTGCATCGGCAAAAGATATCACCACAGAGGCGCTGAGGTCACAGAGAAATCGGGCAAATCTCCGTGATCTATGTATCTCTCTGGTGTTAGTATTTCGGCCATGAACGGAACGGATAGGAAGGAACGCTCGGCGGTGAAGACTAACCGCCTGGTGCGGCGCGGCGCGCCGCGCAAGAGGGTGCAGGCTCGCCTTGCCGACGGCCGAATCTATGAGGCCCCGCCCCGAACCCCGCTGGCCGAGATCTTTCGTGTTGCCGGATCAAGCTCGCCAACTCCCGTGATCGCGGCAATTATCAACGGCCGCCTGTGTGAGCTGACCACCCCTCTTCAGGCCGACAGCGACGTGGTGCCGATAACCCTCTCCCACGCCGATGGGGTTCGAATTTACCGACGTTCCCTTTCCTTCCTTCTGCTGACCGCCATCTCCGAGACATTTCCCAATGCTGAGATATTTATCGAGCACTCCGCGACGACCGCCGGCGCGTACTTCTGCGAAGTACACAAGCGCGGTCCGTTCAAGCAGGAAGAGCTGGCAGTGATCGAAGCGCGTATGCGGGAGATCGTGGCCGAAGACGCACCGATCATTCCATCGGAAGTTCGCCAGGAGGAAGCGATCGAACTCTTCCGAGCCCGCGGAGAGGAGGACAAGGCTCGGCTGATCGAGCATCGCAAGAAAGACACCCTGACCCTCTACACCCTGCGTGGACGCTCGGACTACTTCATGGGATTCATGGTTCCCTCGACGGGCTGCTTGAAGTACTTCGCTCTGCACACGTTTCATCCGGGATTCATGCTCCAGTTCCCGCACCAGAGCCGTCCGACCGAGATCACGCTGATCCCCCCTTATCCGAAGCTCTTCGGAGTATTTGAAGAAGCGGGACATTGGCTGAACCGCATGGGTATACGAAGCGCCGGCGCGCTGAACGACGCGATCGTCGAAGGAAGGCTGGCGGAGATCTCACTGGTCGCGGAGGCTTTCCACGAAGCGCGCATCGTGGAGATCGCGGCCGATATCGCCGCTTTGCGCAATCGCATCAGGGTGGTCCTGATCGCCGGGCCGTCCTCTTCCGGCAAGACGACGTTCTCCAAGCGGCTGGCCGTGCAGCTGCTGGCCAACGGGCTGCGGCCGTTTCCTATGTCGCTCGACGACTATTTCGTCGAGCGCGAGCGCACGCCGCGCGACGAGCGCAACGAGCTTAACTACGAAACCATCGCCGCGCTGGATCTGCCACTCTTCAATCAGCATCTGGCGGACTTGATAGAAGGGCGGGAGACGCAGCTGCCGCGCTACGACTTCACCAGTGGCCATCGTGTTCCTGGTCCAACAGTCACACTCAACCGTGATGACCTTGTGATCGTCGAAGGGATCCACGGGCTCAACCCGGAGCTGATTTCCGGGCAGCCGGGGGAGAAGATCTACCGCGTCTACGTCTCTGCGCTGACCCAGCTGAACCTCGACCGGCACAATCGCATCAACACGACCGACTCTCGCCTGATCCGCCGCATCGTACGCGACGCGGCGACCCGCGGCTATAACGCCACCGACACACTGAAGCGCTGGGATTCCGTCGTGGCCGGTGAGAAGCAGAACATCTTTCCTTTCCAGGAGTACAGCGACGCAATTTTCAACTCTGCGCTGGTACACGAGCTGGCGATACTGCGTCCTTACGCGGAACCGCTCCTGCTGCAGGTACGGCCGGATTCACCCCAGCATCTGGAAGCCAATCGACTGCTCGCCCTTCTTCAGTGGTTCCGGCCTGCCCCACCCGATTCGGTGCCGAACAACTCCATCCTGCGCGAGTTCATCGGCGATTCCGTGCTCGAGAGCTTCCGGCTCTGGAATTGAGCCAGGGGTCAGTCAAAGATTGTTGATCGATTAAAATGGGAGAATATCAAGTTCAGACTGCCGGCTGCCTGCTTGCTATCCCGGGGGATGAAATGTTCATCGTTCATGTGTTCGTGCACGTGAAAGAAGATCAGGTCGAAGCATTCAAAGCGGCGACGGTCGAAAACGCGCGTCACAGCGTTCAGGAACCCGGTATCGCTCGTTTCGACATGATCCAGCAGGCGGAGGATACCACTCGCTTTGTCCTGGTGGAGGTTTACCGGACGGCCGAGGATTCTGCCCGCCACAAGGAAACGGCTCACTACCAGAAGTGGCGCGATGCTGTCGCTCCCCTGATGGCCGAGCCGCGTTCCAGCATCAAATACGGCAACATCTTTCCGGATGACACCGGTTGGGGATAGGTCCATGCAATTCGAATTTGCCACTGCCACCCGCATTTTATTCGGACCGGGCAGGCTCCAGGAAGTCGCGCCGCTGGCGGCATCGATGGGCCGCCGCGCCCTCGTGATTACGCCCGGCGCCAGCGAGCGCGCCGCTCTGCTGGTCGCTCAGCTCAATGCACTCGGCGTCGAGACGCTGAGCTTCACCGTGCCGGAAGAACCCAGGATCCCGACGGTGGTCGAAGGCGTGCACATCGCCCAGGATGCCAGAATCGAGCTTGTGATTGGCTGCGGCGGGGGGAGCGTGATCGACGCCGGCAAGGCCATCGCCGCCCTGATGACGAACCCGGGTGATACCTTGGACTACCTCGAGGTGGTTGGTCGAGGGGTGGCGCTCAGCCGACCATCCGCGCCGTACATCGCCATTCCTACTACGGCCGGGACTGGCTCGGAGGTCACGCGCAATGCTGTGCTCGCTCTGCCCGAACGTCGTGTGAAGGTCAGCTTGCGCAGTCCACTGATGCTGCCGCGAGTAGCCGTTGTCGACCCTGAGTTGACCCACACAGTGCCGCCTGATGTTACCGCTAGCACCGGCCTGGATGCCTTGACCCAGCTGATCGAACCATTTGTATGCAACGCCACGACCCCGATCACCGATGCCTTCTGCCGAGATGGAATTCGCCGCGCTGCGCTTTCGCTTCGACGGGTTTGCGAAAACGGCGAGGACGGAAAGGCGCGGGAAGAGATGGCGCTCGTCAGCCTGTTTGGCGGCTTCGCACTGGCAAACGCCAGGCTGGGTGCGGTGCACGGACTGGCCGCTCCGCTGGGCGGAATGTTTCCGGCGCCCCACGGCGCGGTTTGCGCGCGCCTGCTGCCGATCGTCATGGATACTAATGTGCGAGCTCTGCGCAGCCGCGCGCCGGCGTCGTCCGCACTGGAGCGTTATGACGAAGTCGCGGCTCTTCTGACAGGGAATCCATCGGCGCGGGCCGAGGAGGGTGTAGAATGGGTCCGGGCGCTATGCCGTGACTTGCGCATCCTGCCTCTCTCGAGCTTCGGATTGACACGACCGGAAATCTCTGCGGTGGTCGTCCAGGGGCAGAAGGCCAGCAGCATGAAAGGCAATCCCATTCCGCTGACGGACGATGAGTTAACCGCCATCCTTATCGAATCTCTGTGATCTCTGAGCCTCTGTGGTGTGACCTATGAAAGTGCCCGATCGGATGCGAGTGATGGTTCTCGAAGCGCCGGGACGCCCCTTGGCTCTCCGGGAAATTCCCGTTCCACAACCCGGCTCCGAGCAGGTGCTGGTCAGAATTCACGCTTGCGGCGTCTGCCGGACCGACCTGCACGTTGTGGATGGCGAGCTGACGGAGCCGAAACTACCCCTGGTCCCGGGCCATGAGATCGTCGGCACGGTGGTGAAAAAGGGGGATAAGGTCGGGGATGTTTCCGTTGGTGACCGCATCGGTGTACCCTGGCTGGGTCACACCTGCGGACGGTGCCGCTTCTGCCTCGCGGACCAGGAAAACCTCTGTGACTATCCGCTCTTCACTGGATACACGCTCGACGGCGGCTATGCGGAATACATGGTCGCCGATGGGAAATACTGCTTCGGTCTGCCGGAAGGCTTCAGCGACACGGCCGCAGCGCCGCTCCTGTGCGCCGGGTTGATCGGTTACCGTTCCTACCGCATGGCGGGAGAGCACGCGAGGCGCCTGGGGATTTACGGCTTCGGCGCCGCGGCGCACATCATCGCGCAGGTGGCCGTTTTTCAGGGGAGGCTCGTTTACGCTTTTACGCGCCCGGGCGACACGAAGGCGCAAGAATTTGCGCTCCGCCTCGGTGTCGAGTGGGCGGGAGGCTCGGATGAACCGCCGCCGGAACCTCTGGATGCCGCCATTATTTTCGCTCCCGTGGGTTCATTGCTTCCCGTGGCCCTGCGCGCCACAGTCAAGGGCGGCACGGTCGTATGCGGCGGGATTCACATGAGCGACATACCGTCGTTCCCGTACCGGTTGCTTTGGGAGGAAAGGATTGTCCGCTCGGTGGCAAATCTGACACGGCGCGACGGCGAAGAGTTGCTCGCCATTGCCCCTGAGGTGCCGGTCAGAACGGAAGTGAAGCCATTCCCGCTTGAGCAAGCGAACGATGCTCTTGCCAGTCTGCGGGAAGGAAAATTGCAGGGTGCTGCCGTACTTGTGACTTCGTGAGTCTTGGTGTCCTTCGTATCTTGGTGTTGTCCTTTAAAAGACAACACAAAGATACGAAGGGCACAAAGATCCCCAAGAATCCCCATCAGTCCTCCCAGGGAAGACCGGGGCGGCCGAAATGGCCGTAGTTTGTCGTCTGCCGGTAGATCGGGCGCAGCAAGTCCAGGCGCTCGATGATCGCACCCGGACGGAAGTCAAACTTCCGGACGAACTCTTCGGCTGCCCTGTGGTCGCCTGTGCCGAAGGTATCGACCTTCACCGAAATCGGCTGGGCCACGCCAATTGCGTAGGAGATCTGGATCTCGGCGCGCCGCGCCAATCGCTGCTTCACCAGCTGTCTCGCGATGTAGCGGCAGAAGTAAGCTCCACTGCGATCTACCTTGGAGGGGTCCTTGCCGCTGAAGGCGCCGCCGCCATGGCGTCCCGCACCACCGTATGTGTCGACGATGATCTTCCGCCCCGTGACGCCGCAGTCGGCCGAGGGACCGCCGTGCACGAAGCTGCCTGTGGGATTCACCGCGAAACGGATGTTGGGGTTGTACCACTGCCCGAGCACGCGCGGTGCCAAGACTTGGGCAACGTAATCCCGGACGATTTCCCTGGAAACATCCTTCGTATGCTGGGTGGAGACGAGAACGTCGGAGACGGCTACCGGTATGATGCCTTCGTAGACCACCGAGACCTGCGTCTTGCCGTCGGGACGCAGCCACGGGAATTTGCCGCTGCGCCGGTCCTCCGCCAGCCCCTTGGAAAGCCGGTGCGCGAGGAGGATCGGCAGGGGCATCAGCTCCGGCGTCTCGTCGGAGGCGTAGCCGAACATGATGCCCTGGTCTCCCGCTCCCTGTTCGTGCTCGATGTTCTTCTCGGCGTCCACTCCCTGTGCGATCTCGGAAGACTGCTTGGAAAGGAGCTGTGTGATCTGCACCCTTTGTGCGCAGAATGGCGCCTTCGGATCGGTGTAGCCGATTTCGCGGATCGCCTGACGCGCGACCTGCTCGGTATCCACCACTCCGCTTGAAGAAATCTCACCCGCGAGAATGGTATGGTCCTCTTTGCAGAGCACCTCGCAGGCAACGTGACTCTTCCGATCCAGCTGGATATAGGCGTCCAGGATCGAGTCCGCGATATAGTCGCAAACCTTGTCGGGGTGCCCTTCGGTGACGGATTCCGAAGTGAATGTGTAAGGGAGGATTGTCGGATTGGAAGCAGTTGAAGCTTTCGGATCTGCTATAAGAGTCGTTGTCATCGATGCATGCTCCGTTGTCTGTTGAATTGGCATGCGTCAGGAGCCGGAAATAAAAAAACCGCCCAAGGCATCAGGGGCGGTTGTTTCCGTGGAGACTTCTCATTCGGAACCTCGGTTCCGCACATCGAGCAATTTGCGCTCGCGGCACCGTGGCGTCTCCTCGCCCGGTTGCCGGACCCAAATGCCCTCTCGGGTCACTCCTGATGCTCGTTACATTTTCTACACTTCTTTGACTTAGTCAATGGTCTATGATTCTGCTGCTTTAGGCCGGGCCTCCATCCCGGCGTCTGAAGCGCAGGTCGACGATTTGTACTACCAAGATAGAATCTAACGTGCAACTCCCTGGCGTTTTTCCAGGAAATCTTTGCGCTTTTGGTGTCCTTGGTATCTTGGTGGTGTCATTTTTGAAATCCTCACCGCTAAGATACCAGGAACACCAAGAACACCAAGCCAATTGGTTGCGGCCGTCAGGCTGCGCCGTGGACTTCGTGGCAAAAACGGGCCACGAATTTGGCGGACTCAACGAAGATGTAATCCTTTTGGGCAATTTCCCGTCAATATGGTCATGAAGGCCGCGGTCGCAGAGCCGGTGAGAGGAAATTCCAGGGCAGGCGTGGGGCTGGCCGACTTCGGAGCGTGGATGGCTGAGGAGCAGCGGCGCATCTACCTGCTTTGCCTACGGATGCTCCGAAGCAGCGACGATGCCGACTCGGCGTCCCAGGACGTGTTCATCAAAGCGTATCGGGCGCTGGAGCGGAACGAGAAAGAGGCAATCGAGTCCCCTGCCAAGTGGCTTACGCGGGTGGCCGTGAATACCTGCCTCGACCGTCTGCGGTCGAAGCGCTGGCTGTTTTGGCAAAAGAGGGCGTCCCAGGAAGACGAGCAGACAATCCTTCGGCTTACGCCCGCCAGTGGCCCGAACCAAGAAGACGCCCTTGTTGCCCGCGAAATCACGCGGCGGCTGAATGTGGCTCTGGACAAGCTTTCCGTCCGGCAGCGGTCCGTTTTTGTCCTCCGTCACGATGAGGATCGCAGCTTGGAGGAAATTGGTGAGATCCTGGGCCTCGATGTGGGAACAGTCAAGGCGCACATGGCCCGTGCGGTCCGAAAGCTGCGGAAAGAATTGAGGGACCTATATGGCAGACAGACACTGGAGCGATGAAGATCTTCTGGCCCGGCTCTATGGCATCGGGCCGCAGGATGGGCACCTCGACTCGTGCGAGAGCTGCCGGGGGCGCTGGGAAGAGCTGCAGCTCCGGCGCGCACGGCTGCTCGCTCGGGAGCCCTGGGTTCCCCAGGACCTTCTGGCCGCGCAGCGGCGCTCGATTTACGAGCGCTTGGAGCGAAAGCAGCGCTGGCTCCACCTGCAGCTCGTTCATGCGCTGGCCGCACTGCTTCTGGTTTTCGTGATTTTGACCGTGTTCCGGCCGGCGCCCCGACGGCAGCCGGTGGATACGGCCTCGGATGACAGGGTTTTCGAGGATGTCTTTGAGATCGCCACGAGCACCGAACCGAGCGCGGTCGAGCCGGTTCAATCCTTATTCGAGGTGCAGCAATGACTACCTTCCGATTCAGCCTGCTCCTGGGTGCGGTCTTCGCACTTCCGATGATTGTGTCGGCTCAGGGGATGACTCCCTGGTGGGATCGCCCCATCGCCAAGGACTTGGGTTTGAGCGATGAACAGAACAAGCAGATCCGTGAAGTGGTACGCGGATCGCGCACCCGCCTCATCGAACTCCGGGGAGCGGTGCAGTCCGCTGAGGCTGAGCTGAGAGACGAGATGGATGATGAAAAGGTCGACAGCGGCAAGGCCGAAGCCGCCGTCGAGAAGGTCGTCACCGCACGCGCCGAACTCACGCGTGCGGTCTCGCTGATGAGCCTCAAGCTGCGCATGATCTTGACCGCCGCGCAGTGGCAGGAGCTGCAGAAGCGTCAGGCCCGGCCTGCAGGAGGTCCGGGTATGCGCCGCCCTGGCAGGGGCGTGCCTCAGCGTCTTCCGGCCGACAGACCCGGCCTCGAGTAAGCCGAATCTTAAAATGAAGAGCCGTATAGCTTTATGAACGCTGATCAATCCAATCACCACTGACAAGGAGCTTTCGATGAAAACCAATCGTTTCAACCTGATAATTACCGTGACCCTGGTGCTTTGCCTGGCCGCCGCTTTGCCGGCGCTGGCGCAGAGGCCAGGCCCACGTTTCGGGCAAAGAGCGCTCGCGCAGTCCACAACAGCGCCAGATCACCTGGCTCAGCTGAAGCGGGCCCTGCAGGCTGCAAGCGCGCCGGCGCTAACCTCCGATCAGGAAACATCGCTCAATACCCTGATCGCCAGTTTCCGTTCTTCCCACACGCCGCAGCCTCCGAACGCCGCCGTGCAGGCGGCGCAGAATGCTTACGACAATGCGATCTTAAAGGGCGACGTGGGTGGCGCCGTGGCGCAAGTGGTGACCCTGGCAAACAACATGGCCACCAATACAACTACGAGGTTGCAGGATGGAGCCACCTTCGCGGTTGGTGTTGTTGGGGTGCTCGGGACGGGCTCGGTGAACCTGCTGGTGACCAAGTTTGGAACCAGCCGTACGGCGCGACTGCTGGAGTCGCTGGCTGGTGGCCCCGGCTTCGGCCCAGGACCGAGGCAGGGCGCCATGCGTATGGGCCGTCCGTAGAAAAGCTGGCAGCAGGTAGAAGGCAGTCGGCAGTAAAAGCCCCAGTCAGCCATGGGCTTGACCGCGGAGACTGCCTGCTGCCTGCAGCATGCCTTTAGAGTCAAAGGGAGATTTGCCCGAAGATCAGTGACGCTGCGCACCTCATTTTGGTTTCAGCTGAGGAGGAGTTCGAGGTCCTCGCGGCGCAGGTCGCGGATGAGGCTGTTGTCGGCGCTGATGATGGCGTCGGCAAGATCTCGCTTGGTTTCCTGCAGCTCCAGCACTTTCTCTTCCACCGTATCCTTCGCGATGATCCTGTAAGCAAACACGTGGCGCGTCTGGCCGATCCGGTGCGCGCGGTCGATCGCCTGGGCTTCGACTGCGGGATTCCACCACGGATCGAGCAGGAAGACGTATTCGGCGGCTGTCAGGTTCAGGCCGAGTCCGCCGGCCTTCAAACTGATGAGAAATAGCTTGCAGTCCGGATTGGTCTGGAAGTGCTGCACGGGCTGCGAGCGGTCTCGAGTCTGCCCATCGAGGTACTCGTAGGGAATCTTGTTGGAGTCGAGCCTGGCGCGGACGATTGCGAGCAGGGAAGTAAACTGGGAGAAAACCAGGGCCTTGTGTCCCTCGTCGAGCACCTCTTCGAGCTGCGGCAGAAGCATCTCGAGCTTAGCGCTCGACTCCTCGGTGCGTGCATGGTCGATAAGGCCGGGATGGCACGCGGCTTGCCGCAGTCGCAGGAGCGCCTCAAGCACCTGGATCTTGGATTTCGCCAGCCCGTCGCGTTCGATGATTCCCAGCAGGGAATTCCGGTAATGGTCGCGCAGCTCGCTATACAGCCTGTGCTGGGCCCCCTCGAGCTCGCAGTAGAGAGTCTGTTCCGTCTTCGGCGGCAGATCCGAGGCGACCTGCTCTTTGGTGCGGCGCAGAATGAAAGGGCGCAGCGCGCCGGCGAGCATTACACGCACCTCCTCGTCGGGTTTGGTCAGCTCGCGCTCCGACAGGCGGAACACCGAGGCGCTTCCGAGCATCCCAGGGTTGAGGAACTCGAACAGGCTCCAGAGTTCTCCCAGGTGATTTTCGATCGGCGTGCCGCTGAGGGCCAGGCGGTAGTCGCCGCGCAGCAGGCGCACGGCCTTGGCGGACTCGGTGCCGGCGTTCTTGATCGCCTGCGCTTCGTCAAGGATGATGTAATCGAAGTGCGCGTCCTTGAGGTGGAGCGCATCGCGGCGCAGCGTGCCATAGGTTGTGAGGATGACGTCGTAGTCTTCGAAGTGCTCGTATCCCCTTGTACGTACCGCTCCGGTGTGATCGAGGACACTAAGCAGCGGCGTGAAGCGCTCCGCTTCAGCCTTCCAGTTGAAGACGAGCGATTTCGGCACAACGACTAGCGAGGGCTTGGGGCGGGCGGCGGTAAACTGCTCCCGCAATTGCCTGCGCTCTTCGAGGAGCGCCAGCACCTGGACGGTCTTGCCCAATCCCATGTCGTCGGCCAGGCAGCCGCCAAACCCGAACTGTCGCAAGAACTGGAGCCATCCCAGCCCGTCGCGCTGATAGGCGCGCAGCTGGCCGCGGAAGCCGGGAGGCGGGTCGACGGGCACCACGCGTTCGAAGTGGCGCAGCTGGTCGCGCGCGTGGGCAAACAGGGCGTCGCACGTTGCCTCCGGCTGTGAGGCCAGCAAGGCATCGAGCAGGCCGACCTGGCAGCGGCTGAAGCGGAGATGGTCCTCCTCTTTCTTCCCGAGGCCCGCCAGCCTGCCATATTTGGCCAGCCACTCTTCGGGAAGCATGCCGAAGCTGCCGTCTCCGAGGCGGACCATTTTGTCGCCGCGCTTCAGGGCGGCCAGGAGCTCGGGAAGTTCCGCCTTCACCTCCCCGAAATCGATATGACCGTGCAGCTCGAACCAGTCGATGCCCGACCGGACCTCGATCTGGAAACTGCCTGGTTTGCGAAACGCTTTTCCTTCGGCCTCGACATGCCACCCTTCCGACAGCAGAACGCGCGCAGCTCCGGGCAGAAGTGGAGGCGCGATCTCCCAATGGGGCCTGCCGCCCAAGGACTTCCGCTGGCGGAATCCAGCTTCGAGCATCCTTTGCTGAGCTGCCTGCTCGGCCGGCAGATCGCGGAGGATGCGGAATTTTTTGTTGGGATCGGAAACTGCTGTTCCGGGAGTGTCACAGGGAATGATTTTGCCTTCGTAGTTGAAAAGCAGATCGGTCACGAAATACAGCGGTCCCATGGGTTCGGGACTGGACCGGACCCGGAGAACCGGCTGCGGTTTCAAGGTAATGCTCTCGAAGCCCATCTCCCCGGGCAGATCGAGGCGCGGCAGGTAGGGAAGCGTGAGGAGTTCCCCCAGCCAGGAGCCCTTCTGGCTCTCGGCGATGAGAGGCTGCTCCCTGCGCAATAGTGAAATCCACGGAAATGCGTTGAAATGGTGATACCTGCCGATGAACCCGCGGGTAATGAAGATCCCATGCTCGAACAGGACCACCGGTTCGGACAAATCCATTCGCTCTTCGCCACGGCGCAAGGAACCCCCGACCCTATAGGCGCTGCGGGAAGAGTCCGGTCGAACCTCGAGCCAGAATTCCCAGGGATCTCCGTCGTCCCAGCGCAGAGGCGCAAGATCGGAGGGTGCCGAGCGGGGCATGAGCCGGCAGCGGCCTGTCCGGCAGACGACGGGCAGGAGAATGGGCGCGACAGATCCCGGGACTTGGAAGCGGATCGCCGAATCGTAAGTGGCGTGAGGCCTGGCAGCGCGTGGAATTCCCAGCAAGTGCGACTGGATCTCGCGGTCCAGAGGATCCGGCAGGCTCGGGATAGCCTGCAGGTTGATCCCCTGAGGCTTGGGTTTTCCCCATTCGCCGTTCTTTTTCCTCTCCCGGACGTGTGTCTCCAGGGCGATGTCGCCCGTCAAGAGAGATGTCTCTGCGTCGATGACGTAGAGTATCTCTTTTATCGGTGTTCCTTCGATGAGCGGCGCGGGCCGCGCTTCCATGGCGCGACGGACACGATTGAAGTGCTGGCGCCAGATCGACGTGCCCGTCGAGCGCTCTGTCCCGTTCCTGCGCGCGGGGAACGAGCGGATGCCGCCGGACGCCTGCTTCGTCCCGATCTTGGAGTTTTCCGAGTCCTCGGTGTCTTCGGCATTCTCGATTAGCTCAGCTTCCTCCATGTCCACAGTGCCTTCAACGTCTTCGATCTCCTCAATATCTTCAATGACCTTCCCTGTCTCGGTTGAGTCCCATAAATCGATCAATTCGTCTGCAGATTCATCCGGGTAGAATTCAACGGTGCCCTTGCTATCCCATTTTTGCAGGTGGCCTTCGTGCTCGGCCTCGAGGATCACAGCCCACACGTGTTTGCATGGTTCCAGTTGGTCCTGGTAGAAGGAGCAACTGCAATGGTAGGTAATGGCGTTTGCCTCTCGTTTCAGCAGCACTTCGAAGCGGGCACGGTCGTAAACGTCCGCCGAGATGATCTCTTTGGAGATTTTGGTTAGAACGACGGAGTCGCTGTAATAGAGATCGGCGCCGCGGTTTTGGGCGTTCCGCGAGATGAACGGTGCAAGCTTACCAAGAAGGGCCATGGCTGTGTCGCACTATACCACTTGGAGTGGGGAATCCGTAGCGCCGAGGTAGCGGAGAGGATAAGCGGACAGGAATTGCCTTTGGGCAGACCCCCGGCGTGGCCAGGCTTTGCCGGGGTATTCACAGAGTTTGACAATTCTGGGAATGATCTCTCTTTTGTGCTTCTGTGAGCCTCAACCAATCTGCTTTGTGTTCTTGGTGCCCTGGTGTCTCCTATGAAAAAGGCCGAGCAGCCACCTTACTGGGGTTAAAAATGACGAATGACGAATGACGAATGACGAACAAAAACAACCGTTGAGGTATTCGTCATTCGTAATTCGTCATTCATTATCCCATCCTGCAGTAATGTGACCGTTCGCATTTTCATTCCCGGTGGTGAGCTGCAGGATCATTGAGTCTTGGTGGTGAGGCTTTTAGAAACGCTCACCGCCAAGACGCCGAGTACGCCAAGATTCACCAAGGCTTCTGCGAGAAACCACCAGGATTCCCCAGTAATGCAAGGCAAGCTTCGATAACCTCGAGGGCGTTTGGGCTCTTCATGATCATATTGACAATCATTTCATGAGAGAATATTAATAGCGATCATGATAAAGCCTCTGCAAGTATACATAGACGATTCAGAATTGGAGAGATTGGACGCCTGGGCGCGCGAGCGCGGGTGGACCAAGTCGCAAGCGGTGCGCGCGGCGGTTCGAGCCTTGACTCGGGCCCGTGAAGAGGACCCGCTTCTCGCCGCAAGCGGCATGATTGACGGGCTGCCGGACGACTGCAGCAGGCATTTCGATCGCTACCTCGAGGAGACCTTCATTGCGGAAAAGGGTGCACCGCGCTGCCGGAGAAAACACCGCACGGAAGAGCGTGTTCGTTGATAGCAGCGCTTGGATCGCGCTCTTCAGCGCCCGCGACCAGCATCACGCGGAGTGCGATCAGCTGTTCCGACAGGCTGTTGCGCGAAGGACACTTCTGCTGACAACCAATCTTGTACTTGCCGAAGTGCATCGGCTGCTTCTCTACCGCGCCGGCACACGGCCAGCGGCCGCCGCTCTCGGTCGGATAGAGGCGAGTGCGCTGGTAACCCTCGTATTTCCTGGAGCCGCCGATCATCGCGCTGCGCGGTCTTGGCTGGCAACGCTGCAGTCCGAGCGCATCTCCTACACGGATGCCGTGAGTTTTGCAGTAATGTGCTCGTCCAAATGCAAGTGCGTGATGAGTTTCGATCGCGACTTCGAATTGGCTGGCTTTCCCTTCTGGCGCCCCGATTCCCGGGGTTGATTACCCCCTTGTGATTTTTCCGCCTCGTGCGTACCTCCGGAAATCCGGTGGAATTCCGCTGGCCGCAGTACTATCCTTTCGCTCCCAAGATGGCTGATCTTACGAACGTGGAATTCCACCGTCAGGGCTATGGCATTCTCGCCGATGGCCGCGACAAAGATCCCGGTTCCCCGGTGTGCTTTCCGCGCAGCGCCGGAGGTCTTGTAATGACCGGCTCCTGTACCTGCGCCGAGAGCCGGGAGACCGGCTCCTGCTTGCATTTCTCCGAGCTGGTCAAGCTGGCTGCGGCGATCAAAAAACGCCATCGCGGCCGAAGTTGGGGCGAGGTCTTCGCAGATAGCTTGTGGCATCGGATCGCGTACCTTCTGAGCGAGGGGGATCCGATGCGCTGCTCTGATGCGTGTGTCAGCAAGTTGCAGCTGCCGGCAGGCCGGGCTTTCGCCTTTGCTTCGACGCAAGGCAGATTATTGGCCAGGCTGCTTGATGGCTCAAATGCGTCTCTCCGGTTCCTGGAGCGTGCCGGGATGCTGCCTCAGAAGGGGCGCCTGCTGAGCCGGGCAGACCTCCTCCAGAAAATCGAATATCACCAGCGCTCCGATGAAGAGCGGCGGCTGAATGAGGCTGGAGCCCTGACCCGTCGCCAGGCAGCGGAGCAGAGCTTCTGGGGCCTCCTGGCGTATCACTGCTTTCGCGAGTACGGGGACACTGTAACCTTTCATCCGGCGATCGAGGAGCAGAGCGGGGACTTCGTATTGAAGTGCCTCTCGGGTGGGGAGAACCCAATCCTGGAGATGATCATTCCGCGGCTTAGGGTTCGCAAGCTACTCGCGCTCCTGAGTGCCGAGTTCCCCAAACAGCCTGACCTGGCAATCCATCCGGTCCCGCTCAGATCCATCTTCCTGGTCAGCCAGAAGACGAGGCTCGACCTCGAAGTCCGGCCGGCTATCCAGACCTTGCAATCCTCCGGGGAGGCGAAGTTCTTCGAAGGCGAAGACTTTGCGAAGTTCCGCTACGGCGACCTTGTGTACATCAAAGAAATGAACGTGCTGGCTGAGCTGGAGCAACCAGGCACCGGCCGAAAGTTCACCGCGCCGATTTCGATGCGTCTCAAAAAGAGCCAGCTGCCGGATTTTCTCGATGAGCACCGGCGGGAGGTCGAGGAAGGATTCCTGGTGATGGACGGCCACCTTAAAAGCCTCTCCATCCTGCGGGAGTTCGACCGCATGGAGATCATCCCCGACGCCCTCAAACGCAGCTGGTACTGGCTCTCGGTGCGCTACGGATTCGGGAGCGAGTCAGTTTCCCTCGCCGAGGTCCTCCGGGCCAGGCGCGAAGGAAAGTCGTATCTCGAAACGGGGCGTGGCTGGGTGGACGTGAATTCCGAAGTCTTTCGCGCGATTGCGAACCTCGAGAAACAGGAAGAACTCCCGGTAGCCGGAGAGAAAGTCCGCCTCTCGGCGATCGATCTTCTTCGGCTGATATCATCGTTTGGAAAACCTGTCGAGGTAAGAGGGGAGGACCCGCGGGCGGTGATTGTGAAGCGACTGCTCGCGCTCTCACCAGCCAAGCCCTGGGGCCCGATGAAAGGGCTTGCAACTCCGCTGCGGTTCTACCAAGTGAAGGGTGTGGACTGGCTGCGGTTCTTGTATGAGAACGGGCTCGCCGGACTGCTTTGCGACGATATGGGGCTCGGCAAGACGCACCAATCCATGGCGCTCATGGTCTGGCTGAAGGAAAAACAGTGCGCAAAGGAGCCTTTCCTGGTTATCTGTCCGACCACAGTAATCAGTCACTGGCGTGACAAGATTCGGGAGCATGCGCCCGGGCTTAAGGCCGTTGTGTATCACGGAGGGGAGCGGAATATTGAGGATGCGCTGAAACAGGGGGAGGTCCTGCTGACCTCATATGGAATCCTCCGCAACGACATCCTCGCACTTCGGCAGGTTCCGTTCACGCTGGTTGTTTTCGATGAGCTTCAGAACCTGAAGAACCGTGATACCCAGGGCTACCAGGCGGCGTGCGCGCTCCAGGCCCGGATGCGAATCGGGTTGACAGGAACTCCCATCGAGAACTCGCTCGTGGAGCTGAAGTCACTGTTCGACTTGGTGCTTCCCGGCTACCTCGGAAGTGACGACGAGTTTGCGGCCCGCTACGTGGATGCGCAGGCGGACCGTGCGCTGACTCCGGGAGTGGGAGAGCTCAGGAAACTGATCTCGCCGTTCATCCTGCGCCGGCTGAAGAGCGCCGTGCTGGATGAACTGCCCGAGAAGATCGAGGACTTACGGACCTGCCAATTGAGTGAGATGCAAGTAAAGTTGTATCGCGACGCACTCTCAACCAAGGGAGTTCCCCTGCTCGAGCAGCTCGAGTCGAACGCCCGCCGGCTGCCTTACATTCACATCTTTGCGTTGCTGAACCTGCTCAAACGCGTTTGCGACCATCCCGCTCTGGTGTTGAACAAGATCGAGGACTACCAGAGCTTCGAGTCGGGCAAATGGGAACTATTCCAGGAGCTGCTTTTCGAAAGCCTCGACAGCGGCCAGAAGGTGGTGGTCTTTACCCAGTACCTTGGAATGGTTGCCATGATGGAACGGCTGCTGAAAAGTCTCAAAGTCGGCTTTGTCACGCTGACCGGTGCGAGCCAGGATCGCGGCGAGATCGTCCGGCGCTTCAACCAGGAGGGCGACTGCCGCGTATTCCTGGGGAGTCTCAAGGCCGGAGGCGCCGGGATCGATCTGGTGGCCGGATCTGTGGTCCTGCATTATGACCGCTGGTGGAACGCCGCGCGGGAGGACCAGGCGACGGACCGCGTGCACAGGATCGGCCAGAGGCGGGCTGTTCAGGTCTTCAAGCTGGTGACCGAAGGAACGCTGGAAGAGAAGATCTCGGCGATCATCGAGCGGAAACGCCGGCTGATGAATACTGTGGTCCAGGCCGACGATCCGCACCTGGCCAAGGTCTTCACGCGCGAGGAGCTCATCGAACTTCTCCGCTCGCCCTGATCTCGCTGTGGAGATAGGATGACCCACGTCCGTGCGCTCCCGGTCAAATTGCTTTGCACCGTACCCCTCCAGTGTTTGCTCTCCACGGATTGCGTTAAGAGATAGTTGAAATGCTCGCCTGGGAAGGAGTAGGTTTCCAAAGGTCTCAGAAACGATTCCCTTCTTCGGAGGATTATTTATGCCCAAGGTGACGACAAGACGGCCCAAGCGTTCCAAGGCCGAGGTTGAGAAGGAGTTTTCGAAGATCGTTGAAGAGGTGACGGAGCAGCGGGATGCATCCAACCCGAAGGCCGAGGAATCGGCTCGGATGCGCGAATCGGAAATCCGGCAGGCGGTGGAGGGTACTACCGTCGAAGGCGTGGTGCAGAAAGTCTCGGCCTTGAGTCTCGAGATTTCGAAGGCGCTGGCGGAGCTTTCGGGGAAGCTCGTTGCGGAGGTCGAGCGCCTCACCACGGTTCGCGAGGCAGTTGGACTGGAGGCGAAGGAGCTGGAGCGGCTCCACAAGATAGATACCGCGGCGGCCGCACTGGACCACCTCATTCGCGATTATCAGGCACAGAAGGAGGCGCTCGAAACCGAGATCTCCGCGCAGCGAGTTGCCTGGGCGGAGGAAGAGCTGGAGCGCGACAGAGCGCAGAAGGAGAACGAGGAAACACTGAAAAAGCAGCGGCAGCGCGAGGTTGAGGAGTACGAATACAAAAAGGCTCTCGAGCGCAAGAAGGCCCAGGACAAGTATGAAGAGGATGTTCGCTTGCAGGAGAAAAAGAACAAGGAAAAGCAGGAAGCCCTCGAAAAGAGCTGGCAGCAGCGCGAGGCCGCTTTGAAGGAGAAGGAAGAGGAGTGGGCTCGCCTTAAGAAGGAGGTGGACGAGTTTCCTGTCAGGCTCAAAAAGGAGACCGATGCGGCGGCCGCCGCTGCCGTGAAAACAACGGAGCAGAGACTGGAGCAGCAGATGCTGCTCTTGAAGAAGGATGGTGAGGCCGAGAAACGCCTGGCCGAGCTTCAAATCAAGGCGCTCCAGGACACGGTCAACAGACAGACGGTAGAGCTGGAGAATCTGCAAAAGCAGCTTGAGGAGGCGAAGCGGCAGGTACAAGACATCGCGGTCAAGGCCATCGAGGGTGCGTCGGGAGCCAGAGCGCTCGCTCATGTTAATCAAATCGCTATGGAGCAGGCCAAGACGAGGTCTCCTCAGAGCTGACATTGCCTCTACCAATGCGTAGCCGGTTGGAGAGTGATGAGCCGGAAGAAGAAAAAGAAGGAGCCGTTGCCGCCCCGGCGTCTTCGGATGAATAGATCAGGACGATTGCAGGCTGCCCCCAAGTGGCTGTCCGGCTTCAATGGCAAGAATGTGATCCGTTCCTATGCGAAATGGTTCGGCGTGGATAAGCTGTGCGCGATAAGAGAGCTTCAGATGCTCGGTATTCCTCTTTCCGAGTCCAAGGTTGAAGCTATCAAGAAGGGGATGGCAGCGAGCAAGCGCGCAAGGAAAAGGAAAAAGGCGGTATCATCCATTCCAGATGGCTATGATGAGCTCTGGGATGATAACTTCGCGCTCATTGTCGATTTTACCGAGGGTGGTGCTCCTATCGGAGTCAGCTGGGAGGAAGCTGAGCGGTTTGAAAGAGGGGAATCGCCAAATCGCGTGGCAGCGACAGAGGTATCGAGGACGGACGAAGAGGATGAGGATTTCGATATCCCTTTCTAGTGGCCTGTAACAGAGAAATGGGTTTTGCCTTTGCGAGTGCTGTGTAGGGGCACGACGCGCCGTGCCCCCACCTGTGCCGGTTTGGAGAGAGCGAACAAAGACGTCGACTAATAGTTCCTTGCGGATCACCACGAGACTACACGGAACCGGCGAGGAGCAGGGATTCAGCGAGTTCCAGGGCGTCGACGGGCCAGAATTCGCTGGGGCGTGGGTGGACGGCATTTACTTCCGGGATCGGACGGCACGACAGCACCAACTGCCGCCAGCGCGCCGGAATCGCCTCGCGGCCGTACACGGCTCCAAGAATTGCTCCGCAGATCGCAGCGTTTGTGTCTGTGTCGCCTCCTGCCATCACCGTTGCCACCAATCCTTCTTCGAAGCTCGGCGCGTGAAGAAGCTGATAAAAAGCGTTCTGCAGAGCGACCAGCACCCATCCCCGGTTGGCCGGAAAGTGGGCCCGCCCGCCTTGCTTTGCCAGCGTCAGAGTATCGATTATGATGGAGTTATTCCCGGCATGAGCTTCAGCAAGAGCTGCCTCGTAGGCTCCGCGAACATCGGTGCCCGCCACTGCGGCGGCAATCGCCCTCACGAAAACGGCGCAGGCCTCCAGGCAGACTTCATTCGGATGGGTGAAAGCGCTGTCTATGAGTGCGTGGACAGCCGCCTCCTCCGGTCTCCGCCAACCGAAGATGCCCAACGGACTGACCCTCATCAGCGAGCCATTGGCCTGGCTGCCGCGGTCTGCGGACTCTTGCGCACGGCGAAGACGCTCGGACGGCGTCCTGCCCCCGGCAGCGGCACTCAAGGCTGCGCTCATGGTGTTGCCCAGGTCAAAGGGATCCGACTCGTACCAGTGCACGTAGGCTTCGATCACCTGACGAGGGTCGAATCGTCCTTCTTTTAAAAGGCTGCGGGCGAGCATCAGTGCCAGCTCCGAATCATCGGTCGGCTGGCCGGCCAGCGTATTGTGTGTGCCGCCGTCGGCAAGATCTCTTACGCCCTCGGGGTAGGCTGCTCTTATCTCCTCAGGGTCCTGGAACTCAACCAGCGCTCCCAGTGAGTCGCCAATGAATTGTCCCAGCAGGCACCCCTGCGCGCGGGAAAGCAGCCCGGTATCGGTTGACGCTCCGCCCGGGTGAAGCTGCGCCAGGGAGAATACTTGCTTGTAAGGTGGTGTCGGCTTCTTGAACACCTCGTCCCAGGGGCGCGCAGACAGTTCCCGGACCACCGCCGGGGCCCCGCCGAAGCACCAGAATGTCGAGCTCTGCCCGTCCGCACTGTAGACCACCGGATGTCCGCTTTCGTCCACAAACAGTCCGCCGCAGGCCAGAAGCAGGGCATGCCCGGCGGCGTAATCCCAGGTACACGGGCTTTTCAGCGATACGGCTGCAACGCCCTCGCCGACCGCTGCGAGGGCCAGGCGGTAGGCGATGCTCGTGATTGTCCGGAACCGCGCCGGCGCGACACAGCGTGCGTTCGCGCCGGGATTTTTCTCGGCCTCCTGGGAGACGAGCACAATGGAATTCTTCTCGAGCGTGCCGCGGCTGAGATCGAGGTGAACCTCATGGCCGTTGCGTCGGACGGGTCCGCAGCCCTCGGCCCAAGTGATCAAGTCCCCCTCGTCATCCGGATAGGCGAAGGCATAAACCACGCCAAGCACCGGAGTGCCGGCGCGTAAGGCAGCGATGGAGACGGCGCTGCCGCGATACCCTTTCAGATAGAATTTTGTGCCGTCGTTGGGGTCGACGGCCCACATATGATCCGATTTGGCGGCGGCCCGGCCGGTCTCTTCGCCCAGGTAGCCCCAGTCCGGCATCGCCGCCATCAGGCGGGCACGGATCAAGCGTTCGGCCTCTTCGTCCGCCTCCGCGTGCTCGCCGGCCCCGCGCGGCCCACCGGGCCGGTGGAAATCGGCACGGAGCAAATTGCCCGCTTCCCTGGCTGCCTCGATCGCTACTGCCAGTGCCTTATCGTATGTGCTCATCGCCAGATCTCCGTGATCTTTGTCCCTTCGTGTTGTCCTTTCCGGCGTCTGACATCCGCTCTAAACTCTGAGTGATTTTAGGGCGTCGATCTGACGCGTCAAGCGTTGTTCACGGTCTGAGACGAAACGCTTGATCCCTTCAAAAATGGAATCCTCGTCGAGGCGGGCCTCACGTATTACGTCATCCTCAGTTCCGCCGGTGCGCCAGCGGTCATCGAAGTCGGCGCTGAGGCTGTACTCCTCCGTCAGCGGGCCCAGATTCGACAACGGCATGATGCGCTTGGTCATCGTCGTGATGACCATGCAGTCGAAGCGCTGCGGATCCGGCAGGACCTTGTGCCTGTAATTCTCCGGCTGCAGATTGAACAACTCTTCGCTGATGGCCGCGACGACGCGCACGTTCAACCCGGCCTCCTTGAGCTTCGGAAGAACAGCGACGAGGTTGTTCGTGGAGCTTGAGCCTTGAACCAGCACGGTGCCCTGCGCTGGCCTTGCCGGATCCCAGTCGCGGATGAGGTAGCAACCTCTGGCAGCGGCGCGCAGATCCTGATCAGCCCAGTGGCTGCGGTCGGCCACATAGAAGTCGGGCCGCGCCACGTGGATGACGAGGATCCCCACGTTCTTGTCCCGATTGCGCGCCTGAACCGCAGCGAAGTAGCCGGGCGCCACATCGTTGTAATCCCAGAAGTAAAGGTTGATCACCTGCCCTCGCGGGAACAAGGTCCAAACCTGCGGTGAAAATATCCCGAAGTGGCTGCGAGCGTCGGCGGCCGTTTCGGGACCCGAGTGGCCCGCTACGACAGTCAGAACTCCAAGCCGGAACGGGCTGTCCTGGTTCTGCTGGCTGAAGATGCGCGCGGGGAGGTACATCAGAGGAGTGAAGGCGCCGTAGGTGCCGCTCATACCCCACATGCCCGCATGAATGCGGGGATCCTTGGAGGCAGTCTGCCCGATGATGCCGATAATGGTGGAGGCGTTGCCAGCTTCCTGGATTCCTGCTTTGAGTCGCGTGCCGGCGGGGTTGGCCAACGGATCGTAGTGTCCCAGGAAGTTGACGTCCTCGAGGTTGATGGAGTGGGACAGGTCCGCGGCCATTGTATACAAGCGGTTGCCGGTCACGTGGTTGATCCACTTGCCGATTTCCGAAAGCACGCGGCGTGTGCCCAGCTTTTTGCCGGGTTTCTCGAACAGCCTGATCGTCCGGGTGACGACTTCACCCGTGTGCGGATTCGTGACTTTGGCTTCCACGGGCTCGACCGGCAGATTTTCAGGCTTCAGCCGCTCGTCGAAGAAGGGATCGAAGTCGGTCGGAATGCTGACCTGAAGATTTCGCTCCAGCCTGCCGGCGATCTCCAGGAGGCGGCGAGAGATCCACTCGCGGAGTCCCCTTTTCTTTTCCAAGACCGACAGCGCAACATCGATGTTGGTCTTGAGTTGGACGAGGCGCTCGGCCTCGGATCTGGTCGGACCGTCGTGGATTCCCTGGAACTTGACCCCGAAGTAGTTCTCATAGGACGCCGCGAGAGCCTGGATGTAATCGCTGTTCATCTTGAAGCTGTGCGGGTGGCTGGGGTAACCGATGATCTGGGAAACGTTTGTGCCTCTGATCTTGCCGTTCTCCGCGGCGGGCCACCAGCCCTTGATTGTTCTGGCCACGAGAGCCATCGGCCTCCGGTCGTCATTCGGCCAGTCATCCATCGCTTTAAACGCCGCAAAGAGGTGGTCGAAATCGTTGCCCTGGTCGCTTGCGAAAACGTTCCAGCCGTACGAAGCCCACTGGTTGTGCATGTCGTAGGTGGTGTACTTGTCCTTAATAACGCCGCCGATCAGGCTATCGTCAATGCCGGCGTTGTTGAAGGAGAGAAAAAGGCGCAGGCGCCTGCCGACCTGCTGTGCCAATGCGATCGTCTTTAGCTCCTGGGCATGCCCCTCGGTCATCGCGAACTCACCCTCGAGCACCCAGACCATGGGTGATTGGGGCGCTCCGATGGCGTCCCAGAAGAGAGCCTTGCCCGCAGCCGTGGCGAATCCTACTCCGGATGGGCCACCGTTGACGTCGTTCGTGACGTCGGTAGTCTCGGCATGGCCTTGCAGATAGCGGATGCCGCGAATCTTCGCCTGGGCGAACAATGGGTTGCCCTCCAGGCCGTTGTCTTTGAGCATGGTGGCGCAGGCGGCAGGCGAGCGGCGGAAGCCAAGGGCGTCGATAGAGAGGATCGCGAGCTTCGGGTCGAACCTGTAACGCTCGTCTCCCGTTGACTCGAATTGCCTCGCCATGGCCTCGTACAGGATCATCCACAGCGCGTAGCAGGTGGGGATGCAGTGTCCACCTGCGAGCATGAATTTGTCGGTGTACGGGTGTTTGGGCTCGCGGATGTCGTAGCGCAGCGCGCCCAGCTCCGGTCCCCCCAGGTGAAGAGCGACGTTGGCGGGGGTGTAGGCCATCGGGCCGCCAAAGTGGCCGGTCTGCCCGTAGTTGCATATCAGGACATTGATCATCGCGGCCATGAAGGCGACGTCATCGAAGCGCTCGCGCTCGTAGCGGGGCAACTCGACGGCTATAGTTTCCTGTACCTTTTGCGCTTCCACTCGATGGATGGCGATCTTCTTGTATCCCATGAAGCGTTTTCCCCCGTCTGATTTGTTGAGCAGACGCGAAAGATACCATATCTTGAGGCCAGGGATCAGGGTCCGGGGACCGGTAGCCAGGAGTTGCGGGCAACCGCCACACTTTGAGATGGTGAAACAGTCTCGGCACACCTGGCGATTGATAATTGGAAGATTGCCGACTTTACTGCAGTCGTCAATCTTCCCGATCCCTGACCCCTGGTCCCTGGCCCCCGATCCCTGGTTTCGGGCGTGAGGCATTTCGAACGTTTTGCCCCCGCCATTCGTAAGGGATAGAGACAGGAGGGGATCATGAATGCATTGTGGCAGGACTTCCGGTATGGCGTTCGGTTGTTGCTCAAGAAGCCAGGCTTCACCATCGTTGCGGTGACCGTGCTCGCACTGGGGATTGGCGCAAACTCCGCCATCTTCAGTCTGGTAAACGCCTTCCTGCTCAAGCCTCTTGCCTTCGAAAAGCCCGAACAGTTGGTCGGCTGCTACAGCCGGAACACCAAGCGGCCTGACTCCTACCGGGCATTTTCCTATCCGAACTATTACGACCTGCGCGAAAGGAACACGGCTTTCACCAGCCTGATGGCACACAATCCCGCGCTGGTCGGGTTGACCGAGGGGGATACGACGCGTCGCGTGTTTGCGGAAGTCGTGTCGTCCAACTACTTCGACACTTTCGGGATCCGGCTGTTTCGCGGCCGCACTTTCCTTCCCGCCGAGGAGAAGCCCGGCAGCAACATTCCGGTCGTGATCCTCAGCCACCAGTATTGGCAGAGAATGGGGGCCGATCCCGACATCCTGGGGAAAACCATACGTGTTAACGGACGTCACTTCACTGTCATCGGGATTGCTCCCGAGGAGTTCACGGGTACCACGGTGCTGCTCTCCATGGAGCTCTATCTGCCCTTGGGGGTCTATGAGAACGTGGTGAATGATTTCGCCGGCACGCCCAAGTCGCTGAGCAATCGGGACAACCACTGCCTGATTCTGGTGGGGCGCCTCCGGCCCGGCCTGACTGCCGCCGGTGCCGAACCTGAACTGAAGGTCGTGGCTGCGCAGCTTGAGAAGGCCTACCCAGCCGAGAACAAAGGGCAGACATTCATGGCTCATCCTTTGGCGCGTCTTGGGATCACGACCAATCCATCGAATGACAACGAGTTGTACACCGCAGCGATCCTGCTCATGAGCATGGCAGCGGTAGTGCTGCTCATCGCCTGCCTGAACCTGGCCAACATGCTGATGGCACGTGGCACGGCGCGGCGCAAGGAGATTGCAGTCCGTCTCGCCCTTGGCGGTGCGCGCCGGCAGATCGTGCGACAACTGATTACCGAAGGGCTTGTCCTGTCGTTCCTGGGTGGCATGGCCGGAGTTCTTGTCTCTTACTGGAGCACGCGCCTCCTCGTGTCGTCGATGAGCTCCATGCTGCCGTTGACTATCGTGTTTCGCGCGAGCCCGGATCTGAGGGTCCTCGGGGCGACATTCGGATTCTGCCTCCTGAGCACTTTGATGTTCGGCCTTGGACCGGCCTGGAAGCTTTCGAATCCTGATGTGGTCAGCAACCTGAAGGAGAACGCGGGTGAGGACACCACCGGCAGGCGCCGCTTTGCCTTCTTCTCGAGGAGGAATCTGCTCGTCATGGGGCAGCTCTCTCTGTCGTTGGCTCTGCTGACCACCGCGGGACTTTTCATCCGGAGCGCACTCCGGGCCGCCCAGGTCGATCCCGGCTTCAAGTTGGAGAACGGCTTGCTGGTGGAGGTGGATCCCAGCCTCGCGGGTTACAGGGAGGCGCGCGGACGGGAGGTCTATCGCGCTCTGCTCGAGCGCCTTTCCAGCCTTCCGGGAGTTGAGAGCGTCAGCATGGGAGCGACGGTTCCATTCGGTATGGTCTCGCTGGGTCGTGATGTGCAGCGGGCCGGTGAGGTTCCGGCCGCAGCGGACGCGGCGCGGGGAGCCAAATCCGTGGGCGCGCGCTACAATTCCATCGGCAAAGATTACTTCAGAACACTGGGCATCCACATGCTGCGGGGGCGCGATTTCAGCGCCGGCGAGGCGGAAACAGGATCGGCTCCGCCAGCGGCGATAGTGGACGATGTGCTGGCGAAAAGGCTCTGGTCGGGAGAGGACGCACTGGGCAAGCAGATCCAGTTCAAGAAAGACGATCCCGCCAAGAAACCTACAGTGATGGAAGTCGTGGGGGTCGTGTCGGCGATAAGAGAGAACTTTTTCGAGAGCACGCCGCCGGCGCACATTTACGTTCCCTTCGGGCAAAATTACCAATCTAATGCCAACATCCACCTGCGGATATCGACGCGGGGACGGGAAGGTGAAGCTGCCCTGATGCAAACGGTGCGTAGAACGATCCGCGCGGTCGACGATCGTTTGCCTGTTTTAACCCTCAAAACCCTGCAAGGTCATCTCGATGCGAGCCTGGAGCTATGGATAATGCGGACCGGAGCTCAGATGTTCAGCATTTTCGGCGCGGTAGCCTTGCTCTTGGCGGTCGTGGGACTCTATGGCGTCAAGGCGTACATGGTGGCCCGGCGCACGCGCGAGATTGGCATCCGCATGGCCCTCGGCGCCACTGCCAGCGCGACTCTGCGCATGATTCTGCGCGAGGGAATGGTCCTGACCTTGGCAGGCGTTTTTGTCGGACTTGTGCTGGCGTTGGGGGTTGGCCGCCTTCTGAGCAGCATGCTCTACGAAGTCAGCGGAACCGATCCGGTCATTTTTGCCTCGGCCCCGTTGATACTTTCGGCAGTTTCAATGCTGGCCTGCTACTTTCCGGCTCGGAAAGCGGCGCGTGTTGATCCCATGGTCGCCCTCCGCTACGAATAAAACTCGGTGACAGGCGGCGTTTTCACCAATTTCGCCTCACCAGAAAGTGAAAGCAAGACAGCAATGGCAGACACATGGACACGTGGAAATTGGTGAAAGCGTGGTCTGTCACGAATGGCACGAAGTTAAGCTCGGATTTCTCTGCCGCCCTCTCATTATGTGTGCTGCGCCGCCCTGGAAGGGCGGCAAGAGAATAGCCCGGGGCAAGCGAAGCGGTTGTCTCAAAACAACCCCAAACAAGCACTCTGTGGGGGCGGGCTTTAGCCCGCGCCCCCATAGCCTCAAGATAGAAATGAGCTCATCAAATGCCGTATCTATTTGAAAAAGTGGCTTTTGCATTTGATGGCTATCCTAACCCATGAAGTCATTCGGACGGGCTTCAGCCCGTCCTCACAGAACTCAAAGCTAGTTTTGAGACGGCCGCGAAGCGCCGCCCCCGGATAGTGCAAGCGGGGACAGAGCCCTGAAGGGGCGACAGGACGTATCTGTCCTTAACTTCGTGCCATTCTGGTCTGTCACCGAATTTTGGCGCGATCGACGTATTTCAGCGCCTCGACTTCGAGGCGGATCAGGTCGCCGCTCTTGATGAACTGCGGCACCATGATCTCCATACCATTATCCAATCGGGCTGTCTTCCATGTGTTGTCCTGCTGTCCGTGAGCCGGGGGTGCCGTCTCGGCAACTCGCATCTCGACAATATCGGGAAATACCGCGCTGACGGGCTGCCCTTCGATGAACTCCACCGGAAGCTGCATTCCTGGCTGCAGGAAGCGGCTGGCGGGTCCGATTATCCCATTTTCGATTCCGATCTGTTCGAAGGATTCCGGACTCATGAAGTAGCACTGATCGGCATCGGAATAGATGAACTCCATGGATTGCTTTTCCACGGGCAGCACATCCAGCTTCAGTTCCGCCCGGAAACTGTGCTCGCGGAAAGTTCCGGTTGCCAGGTTCCTGAGGCGGGCGTGTGCCACTCCGCCCATTTTCCCTTGTCCGGGATGGTACTCACAACTCATCACCTTGTAGTTGATGCCCTCGAAGCGGATGGCCATTCCGGGGCGCAGTTGCTGTGCGGTCACCATATCCACCTCAAATCGATAGAACGACGAAAGAAAAACACAGGCTCATTTATTCGTCATTCGTTCATTCGTCATTTGTTTAGGCGGCCGGCGGACCATAGAATCGAGTTCCGCACCAGGGCTTTGTATGCCGGATGCCGGTGAGCGTATGCATCGTGGCCCAGCTCGAGATACACGACATGCGACTTCTCGTACGGGCTGATCCACATCAACGGTCCGTCGCTCGCCGGGTGATCCGTCTTTAAAAGCACTTTGTTGTCCGGATTGATCCACATGCCCTTGTAGGCCTCATCCCGGATGTGGATGGGTCCTATCGGGTTTGTGATCGGATGATTGCCTGTGGGCCGGACAAATAAATCCTGATCGTGCTTGTAAGTGGATCCTGGAGTGTTGCCCTCCGGCTGGACGAAGTACTTGCCGCCGACTACTTCCTTGTACCACCAAGGCCACGTGGGATAGTCCGCGATGGCGTGATGCAGAACCACTACTCCCTTGCCACTCTCGACGAAGTCCCGGAGATTCTTGCGCCCATTCTCGTCGAGATCCGACGACATGTCGTAAAGAACCAGGACGTCGTACTTCTTCCGGATATCAGATTTGAAGGCGGTGGTGTTGGAGACGGCGTGGGTCCAGGCGAGGTCGTCATAGCCCTCGAACACTGTGTAGAAGGAAGGCTCGTAGTCGTGTCCTCCAGTTACCACCAGGGTTCTCAGGGGCGGCAACTTCGGCTTCGCGCTGGCCGCGTTTGCCTCGAGGGTGACCTTGCCGGTGGCCGCCCACTCCGTGCCGCGCACGAAGGTCTCCATGAAGCCGCTCTCGCTCATGGCGGGTACTTCGTGGCCCAGTGCCGTGTAGAACACCCGGCCCTTACCATAATTGACCGCGGTGAGCATGGGCTCTTCCTTGCCGGTTCCTCCCATTGCCGGGTCGTCATAGGCGGTGGCGAGCACCTTGGTCTCCGGGAAAAACTGCATGCTGTGGTAGAGCTCATCGGTAGCGACAAAAGAGTCTCCCATCGCCTGAAAAATGGGATGCTCTTTGTCGACGATTTTGACCGTGAAGGAGTGCCGCTGGCCGTGGAACTGCTTTGCGGGAATCCCCGGCCAGAAACCGCCGACCATGTGTCCGTACTCGGGCCAGGGGGCCTCCTTTATTCCCGTGCTCCGGTGTCCGTCGCCCAATATTTCGAGCCCGGCGAATGTGTAGCTGGCGCCGTGCACGATCACCATGCCCTTACCCGATTTGACGAACGACTCCACGGCCTTCTCCGCGGTTTCGCCCCAGCGCGGCCCGCAGTAATCGATCACCAGCACGTCGAAGGGGGAGAGCGTTTCCGCGGCCGTTCCCTGCGGGTCTTCGCAGACGCGGACGTCGAATCGGTCTGTGTCCGTGAGCAGTTTGCGCAGGAAGGGGGTGGTTGTCCTCCAGTCGTGATTGTTGAAGCCCGAGAAGATCAGCACCCTGATCGTTCCTGGCCGGAACAGCCTGGTTACATCCGGCCGGGCAAGCTGGATGCCGGCTATTATCCAGACAGCCAGCATCCCTAAGGCTACGAATCGAACATCAGGAGTTCGGCGCATGAACAGCTTCCTCCGGCTTGGTCAGGACCGATTCGAGGTGCGCGAGACTGCGTGCCGCCTGATCCGGCGTTCCACACTCCACCGAGAGCACGCCGTGATAGCGAGCCTCGCGAAGGATCGAGACCACCTTCGCCCAATCGATCACGCCATCGCCGCAAGCGCAGCCGACTGGAGTGCCGGTCGTCTTCCCGCGCTCCGCCTTGGAGTGCTGCAGGGTGATATCTTTGGCGTGCACATGAGCCACGAGATGGCTGACCGTCTTCAGCCCCTCGTAAGGATCTTCGCCGCCCAGATAGGCATTGCCTGTGTCGTAGTTGATTTTCAGCATGGGAGAATCGACCAGGGTCGCGACGCACAGTAGCCCCGCCGTAGTGTGTGTGATGCTTTGGTGCGGCTCGATGCCGATCAGGATTCCATAGCGCTCCGCCACGCGCAGAACGGAAGTCAGCGTGTAGCGCATGATCGTATAAGCATCCTCCAGGCTGAGCCACTCCGGGCGGATTCCTTCGTCCGTGTTGACGATGGGCGCGCCTAGGGCGGCTGCGAAGCGTATGGCCTTCTGCAGGTAAGGCACGCTGATCTCCGGGCGCATCAGAGGACAGTGAGCGCTGAGGCCGGAGGGCTTCACAGCATGGCGGTCCAGGATGTCCTTGATCTCCAGCGGATCTTCATCCATCGACACTGAATGGAAGTAACCGGCCTCGCTGAGCAGCTCGCGTCCATTGTGGACCATCGGCTCCACGTAGCGATAGCCGATCTGCGCGGCGCGCTCGACGCCGACAGCGAACGGTTTGTCCTGACTTCGGATGAACTCCATGTTGACGCCGATATGAATGCTCATAAATCCCACTCCTTCTGCCAGGGGATACGAGTTTGTTTTTTGTAGGCGATGTTTCCGATGTGGCAGGCCATGGAAGAGTAGTGGCCGGCCACGACGTCGGCGTTGGGCTGCTTGCGGCTTTTCAAGCATTCCAGCCAGTTGGCCACGTGAACTCCTTCCGGCGCGCCGCCGCACGTGAGTTGCCCGACCGACTCATTCTGCTTCGAGGGCAGGAACTTGTAACCGTACCGGAAGATCGCCAAACGCCCGCCGGTGCCCATAAAGATGATGTCCGCAGAGTCCTGGGGAATCATGTCCGTAATGGTTGCCTCGAATGTGACGTTGATTTTTTCCGGGTATTCCAGAATAAAGTTTACGTTGTCGGGAGTATCCCGCCCATCGTCGTACTGATAAATGCCGCCGCCGGCGACGGCCATGACCGGCTTCTTAATGTTGAGGAACCAGTGGACTACATCCACCATGTGGATGAAGAGGCCGCCGGTCTGGCCGCCGGTCGAAAGGTCCCAGTAGGCGAAGCGATTGAAATAGCGCTTCGGGTCCCATGGAATCTTGGGCAGCCAGCCGAGGCAGGCCTCCCAGTCGAGGCCGGCAGGCTTCTGTTCCATCCCCTGGGGAACCTTGGTCAGGTAGCCGCCGTTTGCATTCCATATCGTCCGGACCATGTGGACCTTACCGATAAGACCGCTGTCGAAGATTTTCTGCTTGGCTTCGATGAAATTGGCCATGCTGCGCTGCTGCACTCCGACCTGCACGATGCGCTTGTGCTCGCGAGCCGCTTTGACCACATCGTGTCCCTGCATCGGGAGCGAGGTCATAGGTTTTTCGACATACACGTCCTTGCCGGCTCGGCAGGCGTCGACGGTGATTTGCGCGTGCATGTTATCCCAGGTGGCGACAATGACGCCGTCGATGTCCTTCCGGTCCAGAAGCTTCCGATAATCAGCGTCCTTTGCCGCCGCGGCGCCGCCGATGTTCGCACCTTGGTCGCGCCGCACGTCCCAGGCATCGCAGACGGCTATCCATTCAATGCCCCCAATCTTGTTGGCTTCTTTCATCAGGTAGCTGCCGCGGCTGCCCGTGCCGATGATGCCGAGCCGGATGCGCTCGTTGGCTCCGAGAACCCGCATACTGGAAGCGGCCGTGAATGTTGCTGCGACTGTTGATGCCATGAAGGCACGTCTGGATACGTTGGATCGCATTTCGTCCTCCCCTGGTTTGGAGCCGATTATATAGCTATCAACACCACAGAGACACAGAGATCACAGCGCGGCCGGCGGCCGCAACCAAATAGGGCGTTTTAGCCCCGAGCCGGCCGCGCTGAGCGGTCAGCCTTCAGCGGTCAGCCTTCAGCTGGATGTATTTCCAACAATGGCTGCGCGGCCCCGTGATGGATCGTTCAGAGCCGCGCGCGAAGCAAGCGGGGATGATGAACAGTATTGTGTCACATCCCCGCTCCCTGCCGGTCGCGGCTCTGAATACTTGTTGATGAGGCAACGGCCGCAATAATGGCCGCACAAAAACTCTGTCAAAACAGCAGAGTTTTACCTGTTTGTTGTACAGAGATCAAAGAGAAATCTCCGCGATGGTGTTTCATTTTCCCAGGCAGCATTTTTTGTACTTCCGGCCGCTACCACAAGGGCAAGGATCGTTGCGACTCGTTTTGGGATCAGCCTTAACAAACGTGGCCGGCGCCGGCTGCAAAACTCTTTTGGGCAACTGCTTCGCTTTCACCTGGGATGCCAGCTTTAATAGAGATGGTCGGCTATAAGTGAAGAAACGCTTGAAGCTCGAGCACAGGTAGTTCAGGCCCTCTTCACCGTCGGGCGTTCGGAGGAAGCGGTCTTTCGGGCACCCGCCATTACACATAGCCCGGACCTCGCACACCTGACAATAGCGGGGTAATGCATCCCGTTTAGCCTGTCCGAAGGTTCTCTGTGCCGGGCTCTCGAGCAGTGCGACCAGTGGGGTCTCGCGAATATTCCCCAAGCGGTGCTCGGCGTCGACGAAGTGATCACACGAAAAAAAGTCGCCGTTGTGTTCGATCACCGGGATTTCACCGCATGTCTCCCGGAAGATGCAGAGCGAGTGCTCCAGCCCGAGGATAGGCCTGGACGCCTCGTCGAATATCTGTACGGTGATCCGCCCGATGTCCCTCCGCATCCACTCGTCGAAGATGGTGCAGAGAAACGCGCCGAAAGCTTTTGCCGGCACGGTGTGGGGGCTTACCCCGCTCTGGGAATCTTGCTTCGGCTCAACGACGGGAAGAAACCCCACGTATTGTCCGCCGATCTCCTTGAAAAACCTGTAAACCTGGGTGGGGTAACAGACGTTCTGATCATGCACCACGCACAGGATGTCGCACGGGATTCTGTGCCTCTGCATAAGGTCGAACGCGCGCATCGTTTGCTTGTGGGTTGGCTCCTGGCCCTTTGTCACGCGGTACCGGTCGTGCATTTCCGGCGGGCCATCCAGGCTGAGCCCGACGCCAAAGCCTTCCGCTGAAAGGAAACGGCACCATTCCTCATCGAGCAGGATCCCGTTGGTCTGGATGCCATTGATGATGCGCCGGCCAGGGGGCTGGTGCTTGCGCTCGAGCGCGACGATCTTGCGAAAGTAGTCCAGACCCAGGATGGTCGGCTCTCCGCCATGCCAGGAAAAGGTGATTACCGGGCTGGGGGACGCTTCGATGTGTTGAACGATGTACTCCTCCAGGAGGTTTTCGGACATGCGAAACGACTCGGCATTTGGATAGAGATGCTCCTTCGGGAGGTAGTAACAATATCGACAGTCCAGGTTGCAGATGGCGCCGGCCGGTTTTACGAAGACCTGAAACTCTCGGGAAGCCCTGACCACTGCTCAATCCTCCATCAACTCCGTGATCACCAAGAATCAACCCCGCCGGGATTTCAGTTGTTTCTCCAATGCGCTCGCGTTAGATATAGCCATCATAACGCAGCATTGCGCTACACAAAACACGCTCCGACAAAGGAGGACTTCAGTGAACCAGAAGATCATTGATCTTTACGACGAATACACTCATGGAGGCCTGAGCCGCCGTGATTTCCTCGACCGCCTGGCGCACCTCGCCGGAGGCTCAGCGGCGGCGCTGGCACTCCTGCCGGTCCTTCAAAACGACTATGCCAGAGCGCAGATCATCGCCGAGAACGACGGCCGCCTGGCTATCTCACGCGTTGAATATGACGCTGCCGGCACCAAGATCGCCGGCTATCTGGCGCGGCTCAGGGGCGGTGCGAAGCGCCCGGGCGTCATCGTAATTCACGAGAATCGCGGCCTTAACCCACACATCCAGGACGTTGCCCGGCGCATGGCGACCGAGGGCTTCCTGGCGCTCGCGCCCGACATGTTGTCGCCCTTGGGTGGCACTCCCTCAGAAGAGGACAAGGCGACAAAGATGATAGGCAGCCTGAATCCGGGAGAAACTGTTGCGCGCCTTGCTGCAGCCGTGCCGTTCCTTGTGAACCATGAGGAATCGGCGGGCAAGGTCGGCGTTGTAGGCTTCTGCTGGGGCGGCGGCATGGTGAACCGTCTCGCCGCCGCTGGTACCGCGCTCAATGCGGGAGTCTCCTACTACGGAATGCAGCTCCCGGCTGCGGACGTGCCGAAGATCTCTGCGCCGCTTCTGCTTCACTACGCGTCGCTCGACCAGCGGATCAATGCCGGCATTGCAGATTACGAAGCCGCGCTCAAGGCGAACAACAAGACTTATGAGCTGTACATGTATGAGGGCGCTAACCACGCCTTCAACAACAACACGAACGCGGCGCGCTACAACAAGGAGGCGGCGGACCTTGCCTGGAGCCGCACAATCAAATTCCTGAAGAAGTACCTGTCCCCGTAACTCCGGCCGAACGGGGTCGTGTCTGCAATATTCAAAACTTGCGAGAGAATCTGCTTCACCGCCTCTACCCTCTCCCCCCAAAATATTGAATATTGCAGACACGACCCCTCTTTCGGAGAAATCTCTATGATCTCTGTGTCTCTGTGGTGGGGTATGATGCGGGCTATCTGGAGGAGGGACTGTAATGATCAAAAATCTTAAGCGAAGAGAATTCTTGCAGGTCACTTCGGGATGCGCCCTGTGTCTGGGCTCCGCCCGCGCGTTTTCATTTGCAGCCGATGCAAAGCCTCTGACACTGGTAAGCCCAGGCTGCATCAAGTCGAAAGTCCGTGTGGCGAAGATCTATGCCGGTGTTCCCAAAGCGCTCTGGCCGACTCCCCTCATGGATTTGAAGACCGAGATGCAGAAGTATGAGGCTGAATTCGCCCGGATGAAGAAAGAGTTCGCCGACGTTGATTTTGTCGTGACCCGGCTCCTGACACAGCCGGAGCAGGTGAACGAGTTTCGGGAGAAGATCAAGGACGTCGACGGAATCCTGGTTATTCATCTCTCGATGGGGATCAGCGGCATGCTGGGGGAGATTCTCAAGACAAATCGGCCCACGACGCTTTTCGCCGCGCCCTATTCGGGTCATGAGTGGACCTCTTTCGGCACCCTGAGGAAATCGAAAGAGGGCGCCCTGCTTGACTGCATCCTGAGCAGCAATTTCAATGATCTTGCAACGGCGATCCGTCCCTTTCGTGCCATCCACCACCTCCGCGAGGCCAAGATCATCAATGTGTCCACCAACGCGCCTTCAGCGCAGTATCTGAAGTCCGTTTCCGACAGATTCGGCACGGAGATCAAGACGATAGGAGCTGAGCCGATCATCGAGAGCTACAACTCAGTCGACAAGGGAGCTGCCGAAGCGGAAACGGAACGCTGGATCAAGCAGGCTCAGAAAGTAGTGGAACCGCCCAGGGACGAGATCTATCGCTCAGCGAAGCTGGCCCTTGCTTTCGAGAAGGTGCTGGCCGATGAGCGTGCAACCGTAATGACTGTGGACTGCTACGGCTCGATGTATCGCAAGCTTCCCGCTTTTCCCTGTGTGGGATTCGTGCGACTCAACAACATGGGGCTCGGCGGCATCTGCGAGTCGGACCTTTCGTCCGCGCTCACACACGTCCTACTCCAAGGCTTGACGGGAAAGCCCGGTTTCATTAGCGATCCCACCATGGATGAGTCGGTGAAGGGAATCATCTTGGCTCACTGCCTCGGGTCCCTCAAAATGGACGGTCCGGATGGAGAAGCGGCTCCTTACAAGCTGCGGACAATCATGGAGCGCCAGGAGGGATGCGTTCCTCAGGTAAGAATGCGCGTCGGGCAGAAAGTCACGCAGCTGCGCTTGGTGGGCGTCGACCTCATTCGTCACTTCACGGGTAAAATCATAGACGTTCCGGACACGGATAGGGGCTGTCGGACCAAGATCACGGTCGAGATCGACGGTGATCCCCAGAAGCTGTGGCAGAACTGGGCCGATGGGCTTCACAGGCAGACGGTCTATGGGGACATAACCGCGGATCTCAAGCGTTTCTGCCGTTTCAAGGACATAAGACTCATCTACGAAGCCTGACGCTTGCCACTGCGGCACAGAGATCACGGAGCTTGAACTGGGCCCTCCCACGGCTCTGCGGCCGGTCGTCTGCAATTTGCAGTGATAGACTGCGATGCCGCGGGCGGGGCTAGTATTTCCACCCCTTCTCTTTGTAGTAGTCCTTGACCAGTCTTTGGATGTCGATTGTAGTGCCCTTTGACGGACCGTCCGGAATTGGCCGGTCGAGGAAACGCAGAGGAAGGGTGTCTTCTTCAGGGCGAAGGCCTTCACGCAGGTTGAATTCCCGCTCGACCTGGCTGACTTGCGAGCAGACTTCCCAAAGCTCGCCGGACGTGATTTCCCTGCCGAGCAGGCCGGAGTAAGCTTCCGCGGCTAGGTCGAAATCCACCACATCCATGCAGCAGGAAATGTTCTTGCAGATGGTGATACTGTCTGAAAGGAGCCCCAGATGTTCGGCGTAGTTGACCAGAGCGCCTTTTCCTTCATCTCTTAGTCTATGGGCTGCGTTCCGGTTGCCCACCCGTCGCAGCGCCAGATCTTCGTCGCCGCTCAGCTCGATCATCGGCTCGCCGCGATAATGATCGCCGCCTCGAGAGTTAACGGCGTTCATCAGGGCGTATCCCTTAATGCCGCGCGGATCGGCAGAGAAGAGTTCTAAACCCTTCACCTCTGCCGTCAGCTTGCGGGCCTCGGCGCCAAACCTCTCAGAGGCGCGCTTCGTGCCCTCGGCGAGGAGACCGCCGATTCCCTCCCGGTGCGCAATTTTCGCGGGAAGTTGCAGGAGCGCCTCGCGCGAACCCCAGGACAGATCAATGCCGTCGACGTCGGTGGGGGAGATCACCCCTTCCTCGCGGCATTCCATAAGCCAAGCGATGACCTCGCCCGTGCTGATGCTGTCGAGCCCGAGGCGATTCACCGCATTCGAGACGCCGACAGCGAGCTCCAGGTCGGAGTTACCGCACTTGACGGTGAATGCCGCCTGCGTCTCGTACTCGGGGCCTTCGCCCTCGCTATAGCGTGTATAGTTGTATCGAGAACAGTGGACATTGCAGTTGTAGCAGGATTTCGCTTTGACGATGTGGTCCCTTCGCAAGGCTTCGGCGTTGACTTTCTTGAGGTCGTGGAAAATTGCGCTGCGATAATGATAAGCGGGCAGAACCCCCATATTCGCCAGCGAATCCATGATCCGGGTCGTTCCATATTTGCGGCGCGCCTCAAACTCGCGGTGCCCTTCGAGGTTCGACTGCAGCTGCGCGCAGGCTTTCCTGAACCGTTGCGGATCGGCGGGCCTAACCGGCTTGTTGCCGTGCACGACGATTGCCTTGAGCTTCTTCGATCCCATCACGGCACCCATGCCCGTCCGTCCGGCCGCGCGCGCGAGGTTGCAGGATATAATGGAGTACCGGACGAGATTCTCCCCGGCCGGCCCGATGGCAGCGGCCTGCAGGTCTGGATCGTGCAGTTCCTGGCGCAGCCGGAGCGTTGTCTCGGTGATGTCCAGCCCCACGAGATGGGAGGCATCCCTGATCTCGATCCTGTCGTTGTCAATCGAAAGATAGACCCATCGGTCTGAAGCGCCGGTGAATACGATCTGGTCGTGGCCTGCCCAGCGCATCTCGGGAGCGAAGAACCCGCGCGCCCCGGAATCTCCCAGGTAACCCGTCAGGGGGCTCTTGGCGCTGGCGATAAACCGGCAGGTGGCAATCAGCTCACTTCCGGTAAGCGGCCCCACCGAGATGCAGAGGATGTTATCCGGCCCGAGCGGATCAATTCCGGGCTTCAATTCCTGCAGCAGCGTAACGCTGTTCCACGTCCTTCCACCAATCCCGTTCTCAGGCGTATCGCCGCGCCGGATCTCGTGATTGGTCAGGTCGACACGCAAGCAGTTTCCGCGATAAATCGTCATGAATCGACCCTCGTGCCGTTTTTCCAGCTTTCGCGAACCGGCTCTCCCTGCATCCTGAGATACTGGGCGCGCCTCTGGCTGGGATTCCCTTTAGGCAGCAGGAAGGATTTCAGTGATATCTCTCTGTGATCCTCTCGATAGGAAAGGGCCCCGCTGGGGCAGGCTTTCACACACGCGGTTGCACCGCCGCACAAGTCGCAGAAGAGCGGCCGATCTTCATAAAACCCGATTGCGCCGATCGGGCACTTCTCAACACATTCCTTGCAGGCGTTGCACAGTTCAACATCCAGGAGGATCTCTCCCTTTTCGCTGGCCGCGAGCGCTCCGGTCGGACACTCCAGACAGGGCTTTTCAAAGCAGCTCAGGCAGGCGACCGCCATATCGAGGCCGGTCTCTTCCAGCTTGGCCACGCGGATGCGTGCCAGGGCGGGTGAAACCGCACCGAAGTGAAACAAGCTGCAGGAGACCTCACACATCCTGCAACCCACGCAGGTTTTGACGTCGCAGTAGAGCATCTCAGCGTCATTCCATCAGGTCGATGCGCAGAATCACGTTGCCTGCCGGATCCGGGCAGAGCACGCGGCAGTCCTCCTTCATCCAGTCGCTCTCCTGCAGGGCGCGTTGTTTGGCCGGCAGCAGCGGAAGGGCGGCCTGCAGGGCATAGAGGCAGAAATGATAGCCGGGTGGGATGTAGAGTCTCCCGCTGCGGAGCAGGAAACGATCGCCGGGTTTCATTCGGGAAGTGCAGTGGCCCTCGACCGATTCCACCTCAATCCGCAGGCTCCTCAGTCCCCCATCGGAGTGGCCGGCGCCGATCTCTTCGTCTGTCTTTTGAATGACCGGGACTTCCAGGACATTCTTGGAATCTTTTTTAACCTCTCCCGTTCGCTCGATCTTGAAGATTACGCGGCCCTTCGGGTCAGGACACTGGGCGTGATGCACGCGCCACATCCAGTCCTCGTCCTGCTTCTCGGCAACCTCCCTCTCCTTCGGCGTAATCAAGGGCACCAGGCTTTGCAGGGCCCACAGGCAAATGTAACCGCCTTCCGGAATCTGGATGTCGCCGTCGCTCACGATAAAATAGTCGCCCGGCTTCATTGGAGGATCCGCCGTGCACTCACCCATCACCTTCTTGACGGTTATCTTAAGCTCGTACACCGGTTCCCCTCATGTCTTCTGGATATCAATCGCAACCGCCGCTCCATTTGCGAATCGCCTCGCTTTGCGCTTTGGCCGGAGAATGAAGGCTCCATGCAGAAGTACCGTGTAGGCGCCGAGACTTTCAGAATCTCTTTGCCGGACTGTCCCGCTACCGCTTGGCTCCTCAGTGCACAAGCTGGATAGAAAACTTTGGTCGAACAATTTAAAAATGAACTGCCCAAAAAAGCAAGGAACTTTCTCCCGACCTTGCGACTGAGCCGCTGCATGGAACATTGTAACAGGGGTTGAACAAGGGCGCTTGCGCAAACGAACAGCGCTGTTTGCCCATCCATGTGCCACCTGGCCTATTCCATTGCCCACAATCCTCCTGCCCGGCCTGTGCTGTGTCATAATTGTGCCGATGATACCGGATCTGTGTGCCGTCATTTTAGCCGGAGGGCAAAGCCGCAGAATGGGCTTCAACAAAGCCCTCCTGCGGCTCGGCGGCCAACCCTTGATCCAGATGGTCCTGGAGCACGTCCGGCCGTTGACGGATGAGGTATTGGTCTCTTCCAACGATCAAACGACCTACGAATTCCTCGGCCTGCCCATAGTCCCAGACATATTCAAAAATCAAGGCCCCCTCGCCGGACTGCACGCCGCCATGCTTTTATCATCCCGATCGCTTTTTCTCCTCCTGGCATGCGATATGCCTAACCTTCACGAACCTCTGCTCCGGCATCTTGCCCTCTCGGCGAAGGGATTCGACGCCGTAATTCCGCGCACTGCGGACGGAGGCGATCATCCGCTATGCGCTATCTACCGCAAGACCTGCTTTCCAGCCATTGAACGCAACCTTCGCAAGGGAGTAAACAAGGTTATCGGCATTTTCACGGAGTCTCCCCTGCGCGCACGCTGGTTGAAGATTGAGCAGGACGGCTTTTCCGACCAGGATTTGGCAAACCTCAACAGTCCAGAGGACTTGGAGGACTTCAGGATCCAGAGGCATGCTATTGAAAAGATTGACGATTGACGATTTACAATTGACGAATTCAAGAACCTCCCAATCGTCAATCGTAAATCAAAAATCGTCAATATATAGTAGTCTTGTGTTTTTTGACCCCGATATATTGCGATTTTCGTGCACCCGATCCCGCTGCTGTGCTATATTGCCCGTGGTTTCGCAATTGCCGGGTGGAGGATTCTGGAGTTGAGCCTGTAATGAAAAGGCCGCTATCTGCGAAGGTGCAGGTTGGTAGATTCCTCCGGATGGTTCTGCCTGGCGCGCTCATACTTGTCAGCGGCATTCTGGGGATCTTTGGCGTTCTGGTCTATAGGATCACGCACCCTGGTGCAGTGCCGGAAGCGGCTAATCCCTCGCACTACCTGCTGCCCTCGTTGGATGTTACCTGGTCTGCCAGTGACAGATCCGAGATCGCCGGGTGGTGGATTCCGGGTTTGAAAGGTGCGCCCGGAGTTGTGCTGGCCCCCGGATTCGGCATGAGCAGGTCCGATGCGCTCAGCCTAGCGCTGCCGTTGCACGAGGAGGGATTTAACCTGCTGGTCTACGATTCCAGGGGAAGCGGGGCGGCACCGCGGGGCGCAAGCTCTCTGGGGCTCCGCGAAACGGATGAGATGCTGGCTGCGCTGCGTTTCGTTAAGGGGCGGTCCGAGGTGGATGCAAAGAACCTGGGAATTTGGGGCGTGGATGTCGAGGCGCGGGCAGCGCTCGAGGCCGCAGCCTCGGTTCCCGAGGTGCGCGCCGTCGCGGCCGATGGGGCATATGACACCGTCCTGGATTTCGTCGATGTTAGACTGCAGGAGGATTTGGGTTTCGAGAATCGGATCCTGGAGCTCGCTTGCCGCCAGATGTTCAAGCTCGTCCAGCTCGGCTCGGCCACCCTGCTGAGCCGGCAGCTTCCGACAGGACCACTTGCCAACAGAAACATTCTGCTCATTCAGGGAGAAAACCGGAAGAACCTGGGGAAGCTCACGGAGGCCCTGTACGACCGGATACAGCCGCAGAAGGAGATGGTCACACTCAAGACGGCGCGAATTCACTTGATGAGTGGCGAGGAGCTTAAGAACTACGATCGTCAGGTCGCGACTTTTTTCCACCTGAACCTGCGAAGCGCGAACGCCGCGGATCGGCGCATGTAGGGAAGTAACCAGTGGCCAGTGATCAGCAGAATTCTCTGTAGGGACACTTCGCTTGAGGGTTCTGGCCACTGATCACTGGGTTGCGGCTGTGTGGCAGCGCTGTTACGCATTGATTTATTGAGGAAGGCACGGTAAGACCATGCATCAAATCCAGAAGCTGGAGATGCTCGGATTCAAATCCTTCTGCGACCGCACGCAGATCGTATTCAATGAGGGTATCACGGCGATTGTAGGCCCGAATGGCTGCGGCAAGAGCAACATTGCCGACGCTATCAGCTGGGTCGTCGGCGAACAAAGTGCCAAGACCCTGCGTACGGACCGGATGGAAGGGGTCATCTTCAACGGCACGCAGGCGCGCAAGGCTACCAGCCTGTCCGAAGTAGTCCTCACTCTGACGCTGATGGCGCGCTTTAGCGTGCCCGAAGGGCTGGAATTGAATCCGGAGGGTTTCACGGTTGGCCGTCGCCTCTACCGCTCGGGGGAAAGCGAATACTATCTGGACGGGAAGCGCTGCCGCCTGAAAGACATCCAGGCTCTTTTCGAAGGAACCGGCCTCGGCCCCAACTCCTACGCGCTGATCGAGCAGGGACGCATCGGGCAGATCCTGAGCTCCAAGCCCGCCGACCGGCGCGCTCTCATTGAAGAAGCCGCGCGTATCACCCTTTTCAAGAGTAGACGTTACTCCGCCGAGATTAAGCTCGAGATGGCGCAGCAGAATCTGCTGCGCGTTAACGACATCATCCGTGAAGTGGTCCGGCAGCTGAACTCGTTGCGCCGGCAGGCCGCGAAAGCGCGCCGTTACAACCGCCTGCGCGAAGAGTTGCGCAGGATCCAGAGGCTCAAGTTCGGCATGGAAGAGCGTCAACTGCTCCTGAGGCTGGATGATTGCTCCGCGCGCTTCTCCGCTGCGCACGAGCGAGAAAGGGAGATCCTTTCCGGGTTGGCGCGCGCAGAGGAGGATCGATCTGCCGGGCAAGAGGCGTGCCGCCGGCAGGAAGAGCTCGTGGACGAAGCACGAGAGAATCTTTCGCGGCTGAAGTTCGACGCCGGGAACCAGCAAAGTCTGATGCAGAATCAGGAAGTGCAGAGACTCAATCTGATCGAGCGCTCGAAAGAGCTGGACCGCGAGCAGTATGGCATCGAAGAGCGGCTGCAAATAGTTGGGAGGGAGCAAGAACGCCTGACAAACTCCCTGCGCATCCTCTCCGAAGAAATCGGCCGAGAGCAGGAAGCTCTGGATGCGGAACAATCCAGGAGCGAGATTCTGCAGGAAGCCATCCGTCACACCGAAGGAGAGATCGACAAGCTGCGTTCGTTCCTCATCAATGGCGCCGGGAGGCTGTCGGATCTCAGGAACCTGCAGGCCCGCTGCCAGGAAAACATCCGGCGTATCGATGCTCAGACGAACCGTCTGGAAGGCGAGCGGGAGAGCAAGGGCCGCGAACGGGCAGCTCAACTGTCCGCGCTCGAGGATGCGCGCCAACGCGCCGACGCGATAGCAACGAGACAGAAGGAAGTCGCCGAGCTCCATGAACGGTATGAACACAGGTCTGACGAGTTAGTTGCCCGCATCGAGCAGGTTTCTACGGATCTGACAGCTCAGCAGGAAGAGTACAGCCTGATGCAGCACCGCTTCTCTTCGCTGGAGGAAGTGGAGCGGCGGCGCAGCAACTACTCCGAGGGAGTGCAGAAGTTCCTTTCCACGCGCATCCCCGGCGAGGATGCTCCTCCAGCCCAGACTCTGGCGGACCAGGTCGAAACCGATCCTGCCTATGAAGCTGCCATCGAGAACTACCTGAACGATCCGCTCCAGTACATCCTCGTGGAGGGCATGAACGACGCGGTCCAGAACGTGGAGAGGCTGAAGCGTATTGGCGCGGGTAAGTGCACCTTCATGACACTTCGTAACGGTCACACAGACGGCCACGACCGGCCGCGCGCCACTCTTTCGGGAGATGGAATTGTCGGTTACATCGACGACCTGTTGCGGATGCGCGAAGAGGTAAGGAACGCCTTCGAGCGCGCTCTGCCTGATTACGCCTCGACGGTTATGGTGTCGGATCTTGACACGGTGTTTCGCGTAGCGGAGAGCTACCCCGGCACGAACTTCCTGACCCTGTCCGGGGAGGCCTACTCTCCGCGCGGCACTCTCTCTGCCGTGGGAGAGAGAAAGTCAATGGCCGGCTTCCTGGCCTTGAAGCGCGAAAAGCGCGAGCTGGAAGTAAAGCTGCCCACGTTGCGTGGGAGGATCCAGGCGACGCGCGAGGAGTTGGCGCGGCTCAAGGAGGAGCAGGCGGCCGTTGTCGAATCATTAAAGACTCTCACAACCGAGTCCCGGAAGCTTGAGATCGAGGCGGTGGTTGCAAAGCATGAGATCTCGCGCCTCGAGGAGGAGATCCGCAAGATCGACCAGACGGAGAACGTCGCTACTCTGGAGCTGTCCCAGCTTTTGGCCGAAAAGCAGGATCTCGAAGCGCAGGGCGCAGAAGCGGCGGCCGGCATAGCGGAGATCGAAGAGCGAAGCCGGTCCGGCGGCGAAGAGCTTCGGGAACTGAGCGCACGCCTGGAATCGCTGAAGACCGAGAGTACGGCGCTCTCCAAGAATCTGGCCGTCCTGATCTCCGCGCACGCGGTCAAGCAGGAGCGTAAGTCCGCGATGGAAACTGAATCGCGTCGTCTTGCCGGAGAGTCCGAGGAGACCCGCCGGCGGATGGAGGCCAACAAGGCCGAAAAAGCCGTCTCGCTCACGCGCATTGCCGATCTGGAGCAGGCCCAGCAGCAGACAGAGCTTCAGATTGAACGGTGCGCCCGTCTGATCGAGGAGACCGAAGCAGCCCTGACTGTGAAGCACAAGGAACTCGCCGCCAGGCGCGAGGCTTTGTCTGCGCTGGAGGAGCAGCTGAAGAAGCTGCACGCCGAGCGCGAAGAGGCCATGGAGGTGCGCGGCAAGATCGAGATCGAAAAGACGCGGCTGGAGAGCGACATCGAGCACCTGGAGCGCAACTGCATAGAGGAGTTCCGCCTGCCGCTGCCGGAGGTGACGGCCGGCATAGAGGAGTCGGAGTGGCAGCGTGATTACCAGGAAGTCGCCCAGACCCATGACGAGCTGAAGGATCGCATCGAGAACTTCGGCGCGATCAACATGCGCGCCCTCGAGGAATATCAGGAGAATGACGAACGCTACCAGTTCCTGAACAGCCAGCGCCAGGACATCGAACTGTCCATCGCAGATACCCAGAAAGCGATCGCGGAGATCAACCGGCGCTCCATAGAGCAATTCCAGGACGCGTTCAAGGCGATCCGGGAGAACTTTATGGAGGTATTCCAAATCCTGTTCAAGGGCGGCCAGTGCGATCTCCGACTGCTGGACGACGGTGACTTGTTGGAGAGCGGCATCGACATCATCGCGCAACCGCCCGGAAAACGGCTACAGAACGTCCTGCTGCTGTCCGGAGGCGAGAAGGCGCTCACGGCGCTTGCCCTGCTCATTGCGATATTCAGGTACCGGCCGAGCCCGTTCTGTGTCCTGGACGAAGTGGACGCGCCGCTGGACGATGCCAACATCAACCGCTTCACGCAGCTGATTTTGGAGTTGAGCAAGGATACCCAGTTCATCATCATCACACACAACAAGCAGACGATGGAGATCTGCCAGACGCTCTATGGCGTTACCATGGAAGAGCCGGGGATCTCCAAGATAGTAGGCGTCGAGTTCAAGCGTCAGCAGCAACCGATGGCGAGCTGAAGAAATTGCGGATTGTGGATTGGGTTGAACATGAGTTTTAGTCCGCAATTCGAAATCCGCAATCCGCAATCGAAAAGGGTAGAGCAATGATCGATTCCGCGACCTGCATTCAGACTGAACTGGCGGGATTGACGTTGTTAAGAAGGGGGAAGGTGCGCGACGTGTATCGATACGGCGACGACCTTCTCCTGATCGCGACGGACCGGATCTCTGCCTTCGATGTGGTTCTTCCTACTCCAATTCCTCTGAAAGGCGCGGTCCTGACGCAGCTGTCCCGGTACTGGTTCGACATGATGCGCGATATCGTACCCAACCACATGATTTCCGCCGACGTCGGAGAGTTTCCCGAGGATCTTAGGCAGCACGGTGATGTCCTTCGGCTAAGAAGCATGCTGGTGCATGAGGCCGAGATGTTTCCCGTCGAGTGCGTAGCGCGGGGCTACCTCGCGGGCTCGGGCTGGAATGAGTACCGTGAGACGGGCTCCGTCTGCGGCATTGCTCTGCCGCCGGGCCTGCGGGAGTGCGACAAGCTGGTCGAGCCGATCTTCACTCCGGCAACGAAGGCCGAAAGCGGCCACGACATCAATATTTCCTTCGAGGAGATGACGAAAATCGTCGGAGAGGATTATGCCGTGAAGCTGAGGGACCTAGCCCTGATGATTTACAGCCGCGCCGCAGAATATGCCTTTCCGCGGGGCATCATCATCGCAGACGCTAAATTCGAGTTTGGGATCTACAACGGGCAGATTGCTCTGTGCGATGAAGCGTTGACTCCCGACAGCTCCCGCTTCTGGCCGCGCACCAGCTACCGCCCCGGGAGACCCCAGCCTTCCTTCGACAAGCAGTACGTGCGCGATTACCTCGAGCAGATTCATTTCAGCAAACAACCTCCTGGTCCGGTGCTGCCCGAGTACGTGGTGAAGGGCACAACGGAGAAATACCTCGATGCCTATCGTTTCCTCACCGGCACCCCCCTCGTCCAATAAATGACGAATGACGAATGATGAATGACGAATGACGAATAAAAAAACGTGAGCAGGGTGTTCGTCATTCGACATTCGTTATTTGACTTCTGCCGTGGTTTTGTCCTTTTGATCAGCATTTTGATTGAAAAGATGTTTTTTATGGAGCATAGAATGAGACGCTAATCTGCGTTTGCTGGGACTTCAGATTACCTATGAGGAGGCTGCTGCACCGACTCACGGATTTCATCCTCGGCGAAAACAGCGAGGTGAGGAGCTGCCGGCGCAGATCCGACCGCGTTACAGGGAGCAAAAATCGATGCAATTGAACCAGTGGACCTTCTTGGATTTTATATTTGCCTTCATTATTGTGCTGTCGACGGGTTTCGCCCTTACTAAAGGACTTACCCGGGAGATCATCAGCCTGGTTGCTCTGATAGGCGGTTTTGTACTGGCCGCTTTCTACTACCCGGTCACCGCCCATTGGTTCATGGATTTCAGCCGCAACGAATCCGTGGCAGACCTGATTGGCTTCATGATCATATTTCTCGGCTGCATTCTTGTCGGCGCTGTGGCTGCCTTTCTGGTTAACAAGTTTATCAAGATGGCGGCCCTGGAATGGGTGGACCGGCTGCTGGGAGGCGTCTACGGATTTCTCCGGGGTTGGGCAATTGCCTCCATTATCATTCTTGCCCTGATCGCCTTCCCGGTCCGCGAGAATCTGCTCGCTCGCTCATACCTTGCTCCGTATCTCCTGGCAGGAGCGCGAGTTGCCGCATACATGGTGCCGAAGGACATGAAAAACCGGTTCAACGAGGAATATAAGAAGGTGCTTCAGATCTGGAACCAGAACAGGACCTCCGTATGAGTGACTCTTCCACCAAACAGCAGCCTCGATTGAAGGAGAGACTGGAAAACCTCTGCGTGGAAATGATCGACAAGGGGATCCTGTTTTTGGAGGCTAAGGAACGGTTGGAGCGCTGCTTCATCTCCGAAGTCGTCCGGAGATGCGACGGTAATCTGGTGCGCGCCGCAGCCCGCTTGGGAATACATCGCAACACCCTCACCAAGCGCTTAAACCAATACAAAAAGAAGGTTGCAGGCAGCAGGCAGTAGGCTGCCTGCCGCCTGCTGTTTTCCAGGTTGACAAGCAGAAAACCGATCTTATATGCTTAGCACTCGTTCAATGTGAGTGCTAATGATTCTTTTTGAGTTGTTGTGGATTAAGCTCTTATAACCAAGCCAGCTAATTAAGGAAAGGAGAAAAAATCTATGCAAGTCAGACCTTTGCACGATCGAGTTCTCGTGAAACGGGTCGAGGAGAAGGAAGTGGTAAAGGGTGGAATTATCATTCCCGACACAGCAAAAGAGAAGCCGATGGAAGGCGAGGTTGTCGCTGTCGGACCGGGAAAGATGCAGGATGACGGGAAACGTTCCGCCTTGGATGTCAAGCCCGGAGATCGGATCCTCTTTGGAAAGTATGCCGGCACGGAGATCAAGATCGACGACCAGGATTACGTGATCATGCGCGAAGAGGAAATCCTGGCGGTGTTCGAAGCGGCAGCCAAGAGCAAGAGCGCATCTAAGTAATTTCAATTCATCGAGATAAAGGAGCGTTAAGTCTATGGCAAAGGATATCATTCATGGCGAGCAGTCGCGTCAGGCAATCCTGCGTGGCGTGAATCAGCTTGCGGATGCAGTCAAAATTACCCTTGGTCCAAAGGGTCGGAACGTTGTGCTGGACAAGAAATTCGGGTCTCCCGTCATTACCAAGGACGGCGTGACCGTTGCAAAAGAGATTGAGCTGAAGGAAGGCACCGAGAACATGGGCGCCCAGATGGTGCGCGAAGTGGCTTCCAAGACCTCCGACGTAGCCGGTGACGGCACCACCACAGCAACTGTCCTGGCACAGGCGATCTTCCGCGAGGGCGTGAAGAACGTTGCCGCAGGAGCCAACCCCATGGCTCTGAAGCGCGGGATCGAGAAGGCGGTCGAAGCGGCTGTAGAAGAACTCAAGAAGCTCAGCAAGCCCGTAAAGGGCGAGATGATCTCGCAGGTCGGCTCGGTATCGGCGAACAACGACAAGACGATCGGCGGCATCATTGAAGAGGCCATGAAGAAGGTAGGGAAGGACGGAGTCATCACCGTGGAAGAGGCGAAGTCGATCGAGACCTCCCTCGAGGTGGTGGAAGGGATGCAGTTCGATCGCGGTTATCTCTCTGCTTACTTCGTGACGGATCCGGAGCGCATGGAGGCAGAACTGAACGAATGCGTGATTCTACTCAACGAGAAGAAGATCAGCTCCATGAAGGACCTGCTTCCGCTGCTCGAGCAGGTAGCCAAGAGCGGCCGTCCCCTGCTGATCATTGCCGAGGACGTCGAGGGCGAGGCTCTGGCCACGCTGGTGGTGAACAAACTGCGCGGCACGTTGTCCGCTGCCGCTGTCAAGGCTCCCGGCTTCGGTGATCGCCGCAAAGCCATGCTCGAGGATATCGCCATCCTGACCGGCGGTAAGGTAATCTCCGAAGATCTGGGGATCAAGCTGGAAAACGTTCGCCTCGAGGACCTGGGGCGCGCGAAGAAGATCACCATCGACAAGGACAACACCACGATCATCGAGGGCGCCGGCAAGCATTCCGAGATCGAGGGCCGCGTGAAGCAGCTGCGCGTCCAGATCGAGGAGACCACCTCGGACTACGATCGTGAAAAGCTTCAGGAACGGCTCGCGAAGCTGGTTGGCGGCGTGGCGGTGATCAAGGTCGGGGCCGCAACCGAAACCGAGCTGAAGGAGAAGAAGGCCCGCGTGGAAGATGCCATGCACGCTACCCGCGCTGCGGTTGAGGAAGGCATCGTACCGGGCGGCGGCGTCGCGCTGATGCGTTGCATCCCAGCGATCGACAAGTTGAAACTTGAAGGGGACGAAAATGTCGGTGTGAACATCGTCCGCCGTGCCCTGGAAGAGCCGCTCCGCCAGATCGTGTTCAACGCTGGACACGAGGGTGCTGTCGTGGCCGACAAGATTCGTCAGAGCAAGGACCCGAACTACGGTTTCAACGCCGAGACGGAGCAGTATGAGGACCTCGTTGCTGCGGGTGTGATTGATCCGACCAAGGTTACCCGCACCGCGCTGCAGAACGCGTCCTCGATCGCCGCTCTGCTCCTGACCACGGAAGCGCTGGTCTGCGAGATCAAAGAGGAAGAGAAAACCCCGGCCGGACCTCCGGGCGGCGGCATGGGCGGCATGTACTAGACCACTGAAAGGTCAATTACAGAGGGGGCGCAGGATCAACCGCGCCCCCTTTTTATGAGGCAGCAATTTACGATTGACGATTGAAAAGCCTACTCAGTCAATCGGCAATCGTCAGTCGTCAATCCAGCCTGTGATGCTGTCCCAAATATGCCGAGTATCACACGTGTGTGGTAAAGTGGCGATGTGAACACGATTGCTCGCAGTGCCTTCCTCTCCTGCGCATTTCTCGTTCTCATCTCTATTGCCACGATCTTTTTCCGGCTGGGCTCGCTGCCGCTATCAGGATCCGATGAACCTCGCTACGCGCGAATCGCGCAGGAGATGCAACAGGATCACCGCTGGGTCACACCGACCCTCGAGTTCAAGCCGTGGCTGGAAAAGCCCCCGCTGTACTACTGGATTACCGTCCCGATCTACTCCCTTTTAGGACCCAACGAGACAGCTGCGCGGCTGGGCCCTGCGCTCCTCGGTCTGACCAGCGCGCTGGCGATTCTCTGGCTCGGAACGCAACTGTGGTCCCGTCTCGCAGGACTGCTGGGAGCATCGATCCTGCTCACCTCGCTGGGCTTTGTCGCCTTTGCACGCGGCGCCTCGACCGACATGCCGATGGCGGCCTGCCTGACGATCGCGCTTGCGATTCTTGCGGTAGCGGCGGCCAAGAAGGATTTCCCCGGCTGGAAGGTTCTGCCTGCTTACGCCTTTCTGGGTTTTTCGGTGCTGGCAAAAGGCCCCGTGGCGGTTATCCTTGCGGCAGGGATTCTTATTCTCTTCTGGCTATTTGATGAGAGAGGAGGAAGTCTCCGCCGGTGGCATGTGGTTTCAGGACTGGTCCTAACCACAGCCGTATCTGTGCCATGGTTTTGGCTGGCGTTCCGTGAAAACGGTTTCGGGTTCATCGCGACCTTCTTCATTAACCACAACATAGCCCGTTACGCCAGCGACATCCACCATCACACGGAGCCGATTTACTACTTTATTCCCGTAATCCTGGGGATGTTTTTTCCCTGGACTGCCTGGCTGCTGCTCCTCGTCCCACGGTCGATTGTGGAAGAGGTGCGCAAGTGGCGGTTCTGGAGCCCCGGGGCGCTCTTCCTGCTTTGCTGGTTTGTCTTTCCCCTGGTCTTTTTCTCCCTCTCCCGCTCCAAACTAGCGGGCTATGTTCTGCCGACCCTTCCACCGCTTGCGCTTCTTCTGGGAGTCGGGTTGTCAAAGGCGCTGACGGCAGAGAATCGGCTCCGCGCACCGATTCTGGCTGCATGGGTATATCTGCTTTTCTCGGCCGGGATCGCCGTCGCCTCGCCTCTGATTTTTCAAAAGAACTGCGGAGGCGCATGGCATGTCGGGCTGCTGATCTCAGCGGTTGTCCTAGTAGCGGCCCTCTTCGGCTTTTACTTCGGAAGGAAAGACCACTGGAACGCCGCTTTCACGGCAACGCTGATCCAGGGCTTGATCGCTATTCTGGTAGTTGCCCAATTTGCCTTCCCCGTCCTCGGGAAGTACTACTCAACGCGAGAGATAGCCCAGCAGGCGGTGGCGCGCGTTAAAGACGGCGAGCCGATCGTAACATTCCTATTCTTTCACCACACCCTCTACTACTACACCGGCTACAGGATCGCTGAAGATTTGACCGATTTTGAATCCCTGTTGCGCTTCGCTGCGGCACACCGTCGCTTCCTGGTTGTGATGGAAGCTGATCACGTTCCAGAAGTTGTGCGGATACAACGTTTTGCTGTCAAGGTTCTAGGAGCGCAAGGCAACCTTCGCCTCCTCGAACTGAGTTATTGATCCGACCACAGAGATCCAGAATTGCGGATTGCGAATTGCGGACGGCGAATTTGAATCTCCTTCTTATCCAATCCGCAATCCGCAATCTCGCGTTTGGGACGTGCAACATCAGCAACATCCACTTGGCTTGACTCCCCCAATAGGGTCTAGTAAGCTCCGTTTGGCGCCGGGCGGGCCGGTTCTGTATGCTGAAGATCTACAATACTCTAACCAATACGAAGGAAGAGTTTCACCCCATCGAGGAGGGTGTGGTCCGTCTTTATACCTGCGGCCCAACGGTCTACGACTATGCCCACATTGGGAACTTCCGAACCTTCGTCTTCCAGGATCAGCTTCGGCGCTATCTGCTCTACCATAAATATCGAGTGATCCATGTCATGAATATCACCGACGTGGACGACCGGATCATTCAGAACGCCCACGTGCAGGGGATGAGCTTAAAGGATTACACGGCCAAGTATACGGAGGCATTCTTCGAGGACAGCAAGACGCTGCACATCGAGCTGCCCGAGCTGATGCCCCATGCCACGGACCACATTCCGGAAATGGTCGCGCTGATCAAGCGTCTGGAAGCGAAAGGGTTGACTTATCGCAAGGACGGCTCGATCTACTTCAGCATCACCCGCTTTCCCGGTTACGGCAAGCTGAGCAAGGCGGATTTCACCGGCATCCAGGCCGGCGCGCGCGTCGATACAGACAGGTACGACAAGGAAAACGCGCGCGATTTTGCCTTGTGGAAGGCCCCCAAAGAAGGGGAGGACTTCTGGGAGACAGAGATCGGTCCCGGCCGGCCGGGCTGGCACATCGAATGCTCCGCGATGAGCATGAAATACCTCGGCGAGAGCTTCGACATTCATTGCGGCGGAATCGACCTGGTATTCCCCCACCACGAAAACGAAATAGCCCAGAGCGAAGGTGCGACCGGAAAGCCCTTCGTACACTATTGGGTGCACCCAGAGTTCCTGATCGTAGACGGGGAGAAGATGTCCAAATCGCTGGGGAACCAGTTCACGCTGCGTGACCTGCTGGCCAAAGGAGTCTCCCCGGAGGTGCTCCGCTACCTGTTCCTCTCGGTCCATTACAGGAAGCAGCTCAACTTCACTTCCGACGGACTCCACCAGGCCCAGGCTTCCATTCAGCGCCTGGAGGATTTCGTTCTGCGGATGAAGGAAATGGCGGACTCTTCGGAACCTTGTTCGAGCTTCGCCGCGGAGGTCGAGAAGGCCCGGCAAGGATTTATCGAGGCGATGGATGACGATCTGAATACGTCGGCCGCGCTTGCCGTGGTTTTCGATTTTGTCCGTTCGGCGTATCAGAAAGCCGATCAAAAGAGCCTCTCCGGCGGTGACGCGCGCGCCGCGCTGGAGTTTATCGAGGAGATTAATCAGGTTTTCGATGTGCTGCGTCCGCAGCCCGAACTGCTGGATGAGGAGATTCAGAAGCAAATTGAAACCCGCCAAAAGGCGCGCCGGCGGAGAGACTTCGCCGAGGCGGACAGGATTCGCAAGTGGCTGTTATCCAAGGGCATCCAATTGGAAGATACTCGCGATGGCACTCGTTGGAAAAGAACTCGCTGAATCGACGCTCCCCAAGATCCTCGGACCACTGCCCGGCCCGAAGGCGAAGCAGGTCATCACTGATGACATGACATATATTTCGCCTTCGTATACGCGCGGCTACCCGCTTGTGGTGGAAAGCGGATCGGGGGCAATGATACGTGATGTGGACGGTAACCTGTTTCTGGACTTCGCCGCCGGCATTGCTGTGTGCGCCACCGGTCATTCGCACCCCGAAGTGGTCAAGGCGATTCAGGAGCAGTCGGAGCGGCTGCTCCACATCTCCGGCACGGATTTCTACGTCCCGAACATGGTGGAGCTGGCGAAGAAGCTTTGCGACCTGGCTCCCGGCAATTCCCTCAAGAAAGTCTATTTCGGGAACTCGGGGGCCGAAGCAATCGAAGCCGCGATGAAGCTGGCCCGATACCACACCCGGCGCAAGAACTTCATTGCCTTTTACAATTGTTTCCACGGCCGGACCTTCGGAGCTCTCTCCCTCACCTCGAGCAAAACCATCCAGCGGAGAAATTTCGGTCCGTTCGTGCCCGGTGCCTTCCACACGCCGTATGCGTATTGCTACCGTTGTCCCCTTAACCTGACCTATCCGTCCTGCGAAGTAGCATGCGCGCAGTTTATGGAGAAGACGCTCTTCAAGACGGTGGTCGAACCGGAATCCATCGCTGCGATTGTCGTCGAACCGATCCAGGGGGAAGGGGGCTATGTCGTGCCCCCGAGGGAATTCTTCCAGGTCATCACTGACATTGCCGACCGGTATGGCATTCTCATCATCGCCGACGAAGTGCAGTCGGGAATGGGGCGTACCGGTAAGTTCTGGGCCAGCGAGCACTTTGATTTTGTGCCGGATATCCTGGCTGCAGCGAAAGGCATTGCCTCCGGGCTGCCGCTCAGCGCCATGATTGCCCGCGAGGAGATCATGGACTGGACTCCAGGGGCGCACGCCAGCACGTTCGGTGGAAATCCTCTTTCCTGCGCCGCCTCGCTGAAAACGATCGAGCTGATCGAGAACGGCCTCATGGAGAACGCCAGGATCCAAGGCCAGTATCTTGCCGAGGGTCTGGCCCACCTGCGCAGCAAGCATGCCGTCATCGGCGATGCACGCGGACTCGGATTGATGCAGGCCATCGAGATCATCAAGCCGCGCGCTACCAAGGATACCAAGAACAAGGTGCTGCGCGACCGGATCGTCATGGAGGCCTTCGAAAGAGGACTGCTTGTTCTTGGCTGTGGCGAGAACAGCGTTCGCTTCTGCCCGCCCCTGATCATTACGCGCGAGCAGGTGGACTGTGCCATCTCGATCCTCGACGACTGCCTCGGTGCCGCCACGCGCTCCAAGTAGTTTTGGAGATACGATCTCCTAAAAGGCGTCGCGGAAAAGAGAGATTTCTTCGTGGTTCGTTGCAGGGGCGACCACGGTCACGATATCGAAGCGATAGGCATACTCGCCCAGATCGCAGCGGGCGATGAACTCCTCTGCTGCCAGCCGCAAGTTCTGCTTCTTCTCCCAATCGACGAACTCCGACGGATCACCAAACTCGCGGGATCTGCGCGTCTTAACCTCAACAAAGGCAAGCACAGGACCTTCGAAGGCAATGAGGTCGATCTCGCCCCAGCGTCCACGATACCGGCGCGCAAGTATGTCAAAGCCTTGCCGAAGGAGAAAGCGGCAGGCGATCCGCTCGCCGAGTCGGCCTTCCAGCAAGTGAGGCGACGTCATGATGATAATGTTTCCGTCGACCTCGCTTTATTTTCACTCTGTCTCGACCCCGTACCCCGAGGCAAAAAATCTGCCACGAATCTCACGAATTACACGAAAAGATCTTTGGCTCAATTGGGGAGACGTTTGTTTGAAATGGCATGGCGGAAATAATGCACAAGGAGCTTTCTTATGCTGTCGTTGGGGCGGCGCAGGAAGTGCACCGATTGCTTGGTCCTGGCTTTTTAGAAGCTGTTTATGAAGAGGCAATGGCCCACGAGCTTCGTCTGAACTTCATTCCCTTCGAGCGCCAAAGGCTTTTGACGGTGAACCACAAAGGGCTGATCATTGGCCAGTATCGCGCGGACTTTGTGGTGGAAGAAAAGATCATTCTGGAGCTGAAGGCCGTAACTGGTCTCACAAAGATACACGAGTCCCAGGCCATTCATTACCTGGCCACAACAGGCCTACGCCTGGCAATCTTGATCAACTTCGGCGGGGAGTCTCTGCAAATCAAGCGCATCATCCGCTAAATTGTTAATATTTTGTGTAATTCGTGAAATTCGTGGCAGATTTTTTCACTTGGAGCGTAGGAAGTGTTCGACGTGGGCGATTTCTGCTTCCGTCGACTCTCTAACTGCAAGTGCGTAGAAGGCGAAGCGATCGAAGAAGATACCAAACGCCAAGACAAACAGGGCTACTGTGGGAGCCTGCGCCAGCATGAAGAAAGCAGGCAGCAGCGTCACATCCACGAGCCGCAGGATCAGGATCCGTCGGCGCGCGCTGAAGAGGGCTGGGTGCACGGGCTGCCCAAGAGCAGAGTCACACTTCATGACCATCCACCGCATCGCGAAGCCAGCGGCGTCTGCGGCCAGAATGATCAAAGCAGCCAACATAAAGCGCGCGTTCGGCGCGGCTGAAGCGGCCTGTGCGAGGAAACCAGTCGCGAGCCCGAGAAGCAGCGGCGAGAGAGCAACGGCTCCTTTCCAGGACGGTTGCCCCGGCAGCCGGTAGACCCATCCCAGCGCGAGCAACAGCCCCGGAGATGAGACTGCCACCAGTCCGCAGAGAAGAGTGTTGACGGTCTGCTGGAAGGGCAGAAGCTGTGCCGCGGCCGCGGGCACAATGGTCATCAGGGCGAGAATGACCTCGGTGCTCAGTGGGCTGCGGCCGGCCCGTCGCAAGGCGTAAACCAACCTGGCCGGGCGCCCCAGGTGCAGGAGCGAAAGAAGGAGCCCTCCTACGAGAAGGATTGTCGCGACAGCCGCGGGCCAACGGTTCGGGGTGAAGGCAGCCAGTCCCAGGGCCCAGGCGGCGAAGTGGCCTGCCGGCAGCCCGGCTCCGGTGATGACGAGCGTGGTAAAGAGCACGAGCGGCGTCTCGTGGAATCCCCCTTCGAAGCGGCAGGCAGGTGCGTTCACGGCTTCAGCTCCTCCTCGAGTTCCTGCACAAGCCGACTGCGGATCCGGCCACGCGGCGGAAGGAACCGAACGTTGGGCTCACAGCCTGCCGGAGTGGCAAAGCCTGGGATGAGCGGGACTTCGTATTGCTCGCGGCCGCTTTTTTGCTCTCCGGACGTTCGGAACAACAATGCTTCCGTGGGGCAAGCGGTCACACAGGCGGGGCGCAGCCCGGCGTCGACGCGGTGAGCGCAGAGGTCGCACTTCGTCATCACACCGGCAGCTTCGTCATAGCTCGGTGCGCCGAAAGGGCAAGCCATCTCGCAGTAGTGGCAGCCAAGGCAAAGCTCTGCCCGAAGGAGCACCACTCCATCCGTGCGCTTTTCGTAAGCTCCCGTGGGACAAGCGGTGAGGCAAGCCGGATGATCACAGTGGTGGCAGGCGAGCGAGAAATGGTAAGTCGGTCCTCCGGCGAAGCGGTCCAGGTTGAGCGGAAGCACGCGGCGCCACGAGACGCCCTCGGGCCAGTGATTCTCGAGTCGGCATGCCAGAACGCAGGCTCCGCAGCCCACGCACCTCCCGAGGTCGAGAAGGAAGCCCGCGCCACTCACGCCTTTTCCACCTCAACCAGGCACTCGTAAAATGTCGCGCCGTAATTCATGTCCGTTATCCCGTCGTCTGTAAGCCGGTTCATCTCCGGATCCCCTGGCCCACAGCGCCCCTCAATCACATGCACGATGCCCCTCCTGATGCCGGGGGTGAGGTGGATCCCGAGACGGACTTCTCCGCGGTCATTCCAGACGCGCGCGCAGTCTCCGCTGGCGAGCCCGCGGGCGAATGCGTCTTCGGGATGAATGTCAAGACGACGCGGACGCTCCACGTCCTTTATCCACCTCAGGTTGCCAAACTGGGAGTGGATGCGGTCGCGGGTTTTGCAGGTGAGAAGCTGCAGCGGAAAGCGCTGCGCCCGCTCCGATGCATGTCCTTCCGCCAGGGGAACATAATCGGGTACAGGGTCGACTCCCCACAGCCGCAAGGCTTCTTCCGACGCGAACTCGATCTTTCCAGACGGAGTGGGGAAGCGGGCGTCGCTCCACACCACATCCCCATTTCCGGATGGGTCAACCGGTGCGTGTGCGAGCTGCTCGAGCAGGTTCGCTTTCCCTTCGGGCAGCATGGCACGCAGGATTTCGCGCGGGTCGGAAGCGAAGTACCGGGTGTCGAATCCGAAACGCTCGCACAGCCGGCGCCAGATTTCGGTTTCCGTCTTGACCGCGCCCGGCGGATCGAAGAGCCGCGTGCGCAATTGCAGATAGGGATGCCAGTACGCTGTGACCAGGTCATCCTCCTCAAACATAGACTTGGCGGGCAAAACGTAATGTGCGAGCCTGGCGGTGTCGGTGATGAATTGGTCTACTACCACGAGCAGGTCGAGTTCCTCGAGCGCCTGCACGACGGGGCCCGTCTGCGGATGCTGGCTAACAGGGTTGGCCTTTTCAAACCACGCGGCGCGGATTTTCGGATTGGTGAGGGACAACAGCTCGCGGCCGAGTCGCGCAGTAGGAAAAGAACGAGATGGCACCAGTGGCGCCGGAGGTAGTGATGGTGCGCGTAACTGATGGCTGGCCAGGTTGGCGTATTGCCATCCGCCGCCCGGAATGCCGATGTTCCCGGTCAAGGCCGGGAGCAGCGCCACCGCACGCATAGTTTGCCCCGCGTGGTGATTGCGCTGCAGCCCGAAGCCCGCGATCAGAAGCGCGGGACGCGTGCGGGCATAGGCCAGCGCCAACTCGCGGATTTCCCCAGCACCCACTCCGGTGATTTGCGAAACGCGTTCCGGCGTGTAAGCGCGGATCCTGAGCAAGAAAGCCTCGATGCCCGTCGCGCTGCGAGCCAGAAAAGCCTCATCGTGCAGTCCGGCTTCCACGATCACGTTCGCCATTCCCAGCGCCAACGCGGCATCGGTTCCCGGACGCGGCTGAAGGTGATAATCGGCGGCGTCGGTCGTGTCCGTGGAGCGCGGATCGATGACTGCGAAGGTGGCGCCCTTCTCCTGTGCCTCCAGGATGAAGCGCATCTGGTGAATGTTTGTTTCCGCGGGATTGTGCCCCCATGTGAGAATGAACCGGCTGTCGCGCGTCAGCCGCGGATGGTTGTGGGCGTTGGCGCCGTAAGTGAGGCGAGTGGCTTCGAGGCCGGCGGGCCAGCAGAGGTCGCCATGCGCGCGTGTCGGGCCGCCGAAGGGATTCCAGAAAGCGTCGGCCAGTGCCGAGAGAGCTCCGTGGCTGCCCGAGCCCTCGTAATAGAGAACCGACTGCGGTCCGGACTCGGAATGGAGCCGCTCGAGCCGTTCGGCGATGTCGTCGAGTGCGTTCTCCCAACTGACCGGGACTAAATCTCCGCGGGCGTTGCGGAGCATGGGCACTTTCAGCCGATCCTCGGCGGCTACGCGCTGAGCGTAGCTGATTCCTTTGAGGCAAACCTTGCCTTCGGTCGCCGAATTAAGCGGATCCCCTTCGATCTGAACGATCTCTCTTCCGCGCACCCGCACTACCATCCCGCAGGTACAGTAGCAGTTGCGAGGGCATACCGTCCGAAAGACCTTGTCGGAACTCATCTCTGTGATCTCTGTGTCTCAGTGGTGTAGAGCGATGCAAGGTCGAGAACGCGGAATCGGTAAGCGTGGTTATGCCATTTCGGTATTCCCAGCAGGATTCGAATCGGCGAGCAGGACCACAGATCGGTGAAGTATAGGTAGCCGTCTCGGATTACCATGGATGCGGGGCACGGCCGCCCGCCCATCTGTGCCAGGCGCAAGCTCTTGAACACCCGCGCGGGCTGGGCGCGCAGGTCCACCACCGTGAATATGCCGCGGATGTTTTCCGCGACATAAAGGAACCGTCGCTCGCTATCGCGTGGGTCGAACGCCAGTCCGTCGAGGCTGCCGGCGGCAAATGATCCCTTCAGATTAATGATCCGCTCCCCTCGGGGTCTGTCGCCGGCGATGTCAAGGCGTGTGATATAACCGGAGCGGGTTTCGGCAGCATAAAGAACCAGTTCATCTTTCCCGAAGGCAAGACCGTCCGGATACTCGAGACCCGTCACGACCGCGTCCGGCTGAGCGAGCAAAGAACTTCCGACCGGATAGCGCAGAACGCGCCCCCGGCTTCGATAATCGGAGACCCAGAGATGCTTACTGTCCCGGGTGATGACGAGATAGTTGGCCACCCCCATGTCCTGGGCGAAGAAGCGAACTTCCTTTGTGCCGGCGTCGACGCGCAGAATGGCTCCACCGCCGAATGCACAGCAAGCCGCATAGAGGTTTCCTTGGGTGTCGAACGCCATGCCACCCACATGAATCGAACCTGTTGGGAGTTCCTTTCCCGGCAGTTGCTGGACTCGCGCCAGGTCGGCATAGACCTGTGGACTGCCGCCGTGCTCCATCACCCAGACGATCCCTTGCGCGTCGCCGACGTAGAGGTTGCCGTCGGCATCGAACTGGATCCCTTCTGGGCCTACCATTTCGCCGGCGGGATTAAGGATTTCGAGTAATGCCGACTGCGCATCACCGCGGCCCAACTCCAGCGTGCGGTAAACGTAGACTGAGAATGCCAGTACTAGGCCGACGATCGTGTAATTGAGGTACTTGGTGAAGTTCTTCAATCCGGATCCTCCAGCCGAGTTGGCATTCTATCAGCAATTGCGAATTGCGGATTACCAACCTGCGTTTTTTCAATCTGCAATTAGCAATTTGCAATTGATTTGACCCTTGAATTTGGGTTTGCTAGTATCTTGCACTGCAAAAGGGGCGGGAATAACTCAGTGGTAGAGTGCAACCTTGCCAAGGTTGAAGTCGCGGGTTCAAATCCCGTTTCCCGCTCCATATCAAACTCCAATCCATAAGAACTTAGCTCGCTTCGCTCGCCAACTTTAGGGGTCAAGGGGCAAAGGGTTCAGGGAACAAAGGAAAACCGAGCTCAAGTGCCGCCACGGACTTCAGCTCCCCGGCCCTTGCCGGAGTCATACGGGCCAACACGTCACTGTAGACCCAGCCAAACTTCCAGGAAAGGCATTCACCCATGACGCATTCTGCTGAAGTCCACCGTCCGAGAGGAGCCCCTTGATCCCTTTGCCCCTCTGCCCCTGGCCACTAAGACAAATGAGCCGCGAATCCCTCGTTTATCAAATGCTTGTGTAATTTCCGAGACGTTTAGAGGTTGGCTAAATCGCGTGAGCACAGCTGCAAAATGGCATATCAATCACGTAAGAGAGACCGATAATATTAAAGTGATGGGGGGAGTCGTATGAAGACTCGCCGGATATGATCACAGAGCTGAGCAACATTGTGTATCTGGAGTATTGGGGACTGCGAGAGAGACCATTCGAGAATACGCCCGATCCGAAGTTCTTTTATTCATCTCCGGTCCGCAAGCAAGCTCTCGAGCGGCTCCTCTACACCATCCATAGCCAAAAAGGGTGCGCCCTTCTTACAGGAGAGTATGGGTGCGGCAAAACCTTCCTGATGCGCAAAACCCTCGACCTTCTGAACGGAAACGATTACGAAATTGCCTTAATGAACTACCCGATCTTCGGCCCGAACGAGTTTTTGCGGGAGATCCTGTTTCAGCAGGGGCAAGAGGTCAAGGGGGGGTCCGGGCTGGAGCTGTTTCACAGGATTTCAGCGTATCTTTATGAAAACGTAAGCCAGAACAGGCAAAACCTGTTGGTGATCGACGAAGCCCAGCTAATTGAAGAACCTCAGGTATTCGAGGAAATCCGCCTGCTGCTCAATCTGCAGTTGGAGGACCGTTTCCTGATAAACATCTTCCTGGTGGGCCAACCTGAGCTGCGAGAACGGATCTTGCAGCATCCGCAGCTCGAGCAGCGTATCAGTATTCGTTTTCACCTACACCCATTCGGGCATGAGGATATGGTCGCGTATATTCGGCACCGCCTCCGTATTGCCGGCGCGGCCAGGGAACTTTTTACGCCGACAGCGTACAACTTGGTTTTTAAGCTGAGCCATGGTGTCGCCAGACGAATCAATAATCTCTGCGACATCTGCCTTCTGGATGGAGCGAGTAGCGGTGTTCAGGTGATCGATGAAGAGACCATCAAGAGGAACGTCTGACAGCTTCTTGCCCCGATCCGTTTCCTCGCAAATATATCCGCATAAAGTACAGCACTCTTTGATGATGCGGTCCAAACTGAAGGCGACACTGTGCCATGCAAAACCGATCAGTCTTGGGCTCTTGTCACGAGTGAGTGTCTCAACATATGGGCACTGCCTGCGAGGAATAGTTTCTTCAGCAGAGGGGCGAACGTCTTTGTTGTGTCGCATGAGTTCCCGGTGGCAGTTGGAAGAATCCTTGTATGTTCTGGCATCTCGGCTGATCAACGAGTGCCAACACCTGTAACTGAGGGCGACTCTTACCTGTTGAAAAATGTTGAATTTAGAGCCTAAAGAGGACTAAAATATAGGGTTTGGTTGTTATTGCGTTCATAAATCAGGAGTCTTTTGTGTTCCGTAACAATCAACTATTACGCCGGCATCTTGAGATAGTTCGAAACGATCCTGTCGAGGACCACCGTCCTGTGGCTATATTAGCCGATCCTAATGAAGCTGAAGCAAGCCTGCTCCGCTCTGTGCTGGAGGAGCACAACTTTCATGTGCTGGAGGCGAGGGAAGGTCCCGTTGCGATTGGTTTGGCTACGCGCCATTCCGCTCGGCTGGTGGTTGCTTCCCTGGATCTGCCACGCATGAACGGACATCAGCTGGTCCAAGAACTCCGCGAACTACAGAGCACAGAGGGGCTTCCATTCATTCTTATTGCCAGCCAAGGGGACTCACCCGACCGACTCATGGGACACGAGACGTACGCCAGTGACTATATCCAGCGGCCCGTGAACCTGGTTGAGTTCGAGAATCGGCTGAACGCAATTTTGCATGCGCGTGGGATAAATCAACGCCCGGAGCCCCCTGTTTCAGCTCCCCCTCCTCCGAGTCGTGTTTCTCCTAATCCCGAGCAGGGAAAGTGGATAGGGATTGCCACATCCCCGGCTGAAGCCCAAATCCCTGAATTCGATGTGCCCCCCCCGCCGAAGGCCGATGAATCCGCGGCGCCGCCCCGCAGCCCCGTCCTGCCGGATCCTGTCCTGGAAGACGCGCTTTTGGGAGCCGAGCTGCTGGATCGGGCCTACCTTCCCCAGGAGGAGATTCGAGAGGAAAACGCCACACTTTACAGGGAATCCCGTGCGTTTTTGTTAAACTCCATCTACCGGGCGGAGAGAGGAGAGCCAATCGAGGTCGAGTTGGGGTTCGAGATTGCGAAATTGATAGTCGAATTGTCGGGCGTTGATGACGGACTTCTTTTCTTGGCCATGGAAAGGACGACACAGTTTTCGTTGGTTCAGCACTCTATAAACGTCGCCATTATCTCCATCCCGATTGCTCGTGAACTCGGATTACAGGAGAACCGGGTGATCCAATTATGCCTGGCGGGAATTCTGCATGATATTGGAAGCCTGAAGTTGCCCAAGAAGCTCCTCTGCAAGATTGGCGCTTACACGCCTTCCGAGCGAGCCGAAATACAGCGCAGACCCTTATATGCTGCGGAACTGCTGTCCAATTTCCCCGGATTCGAATGGCTGCCTCAAATCGTTGCCCAGGTATATGAGCGAGAGAACGGCAAGGGCTATCCCAGTGGATTGAAAGGGAAAGCTATTCTCGATGAGGCGAAAGTTCTCGGGCTGGTCGATGTCTTCGAAGCTTGCATCCACCACCGGCCTCAGCGTCGAGCGATGACCGGCTACCAGTCGCTGGAAATCCTAACCGCAGAAGTCAAAACCTTCCCGCAGCGCATAACCAAGGCCATGCTCCGAAGCCTAACGGTTTATCCTCTGAACGAATACGTTGAACTGAATACCCGGGAAATCGGCAAAGTGATCCGTATCAACAAGGAGAACCCATTGCGGCCAATCGTCAGCGTGATCTTCTCGAGCAATGGAGAACCTGTCGATCAACCCAGAGTCCTCAACTTGGCTGAGAACAGTTCCCTTTGGGTTGCCAGGGCCATCACCCTCGACGAACTCCCTCAAGTGGTTGCATAGGGTTCAGCCACCTTTCGTTGATTGAGAAGTAAGCGTGTGAGCGGTACAGCGGCTCCTAGCGAGATGACCCTGATGAATTATCCCTTCTGCATCCTTCGCATCTTTCTGGCGCTTACGTTCCTGTCGTGCGCGGCACGTGCTCAAAACCCCATCCCCCAGACCCCGCCCCCGCAAGCGGTCCCCGTCCCAGCTTCGCCTGGCCTGTCTTGGCCGGGGTATCTATTGGGTCCTGGAGATTCAGTGAGGGTCACGGTATGGACCGGCAAGGATTATCTTGATCAGACCTTGACGGTGGCGGCCGACGGAACGCTGATGATTCCATTCTTCGTCAACAAAATCGTGTCCGTTTCAGGGATGACTTCTATCCAGCTGCGCGAGCAGATTCAGTCCGAGTTGCAGAAAGTGTTCTTGAGCCCAGTCGTTCAGGTGGTGACAGTGGGATTTGAAAGCAAGCATGCGAATCTGATGGGAGAAGTCAGCCCGGGACACTACCCCATTTACGGAAACACTCGGATTCTGGATTTTGTCCTCCAGCATGGTGGCTTCGGTCCTAAATCTAACCTGACCGAGGTACAGGTAACACGGGCAAACGGTGAAAGACTGAAGGTAAACATCTACGACATCGTGATGAAGGGGGACAAATCACAGAACATTGTTTTGAATCCCGATGATCTCGTCTTTGTACCCTCGTTGGAGACAATCGGAAACAAGTACTACATGCTCGGAGAAGTGCGCGTCCCCGGGCTCTTATTCAGCACTGAGCCACTGACACTATTGGAGGCCATCGCCAAGTCCGGGACCCTTACGCCGGCTGCACAAACCAAGCACGTCTTTGTTGTACGCCTGAATCCCAAGGGCACGCCGCAAGTTGAGGACGTCCGCTTTGAGGATCTTTACAGGAAGGGCGATATAAAGGGCAACATGCTGCTGAAAAACGGGGACATTGTTTACGTGCCGAGGAATGTCCGCACCCGGATTGCTGACGTAATGAACAGCGTTTATCCTGTCCTCTCATTTGTTCGGGATACCGCGTACTTGGCGACTATAATAAGGAATCCCTAGATGGGTCAGTTGGAGATTAATCTAAGGGATCTGTATCGCGTCGTACGAAAGCGAAAATGGCTGATCATCGTTGCCCCCATTTTCATGGGTCTGGCCACGTTGACACTCAATGAGCCGCCTCGTCCCGTTTACGCGGCCGAGGCCCTTCTGAGAATCACCCGTTCAAACACCCTGGCAGGCCTCATGACCGAACTGGTCAGTTACTCTACCTACGACAACATGGCGACTCAGATCATGATCGTGACCAGTCGTACGGTGTTGGAGGAAGTGGCTTATACCCTGAATTTGGCTAAAAGGGGAGAAGACCCTCAGCCTGGGATTGACTACCTGAGGGCTAGGGTTTCGGTGGAGCAACGGGGCACCAGTGACGTCCTGTCGATCAAGGCCAAGGCTCCTTCTCCGGACCAGGCCATGGCAATCGCGAACACAACTGCAGAGGTATATATTCACACCTGCTCTGCCGAGAAGGACAAGCGACTCAACGACACCATTCAATTTATCCAGAAGCGCCTCAAAGAAACATCCGACGGACTGAGAGGAGCCGAAGAGGCCCTCGGGAACTTTCAGCGCGCCAATGCCGCAATCCTGTATCGCGGCCCTCTCCTGTCAGCAGACGCACAGGAGAAGGAGCATCAATACCGGCAGAAGATCGCTGATGCGCGCAATGCCCTGTCCGCCTTGGATCAAATGCAGCAGAAGAAAGACTACGACTCCTTTACGCAATCATACATACCGACAGACGATGCCGGCGTGCGCTCGCTTGGGGATGAGGTGACCCGCCGCTTGGGAGTACTGGTGGATCTACGGACCAAGAGAGCTCAGCTGTTAACGTATCAGAGGGAACAAGCGCCTGAGGCAGTTGCCCTGCAAGGGCAGATCAATGCCGAGGAACGGCGACTCGAAGCGCCGGTGTCGACCCTGCGTCGCCGCCTGGGCACGATCGTCTCTGATTACGAGCAGTTGCTCAACTCCCTCATCCGGCAGCGCTCTGAGCTACTTCGACAACCGGAGCTCACGAGCCAGCTCGTCAGCATGCAGAACGTGGTCAAGGAGAAACAGGAGCTCACTTCGACCCTGCGCAAGCAACTTCAGGATGTGGAGGTCCAACAGAGGGAGAGGGTCGAGGAAATAAGCTTTGTTGAGCGGGCAAAAACGGCTGCCGCCGAGGCGCAGCGGAGCGCTTATTACACAGCAGTGATCGGCGTGCTCATAGGACTTCTGCTGGGCGGAGTTTTTGCCTTCGTCCTCGAGTCGATGGACACTTCGATTGGAACGATCGAAGACGTGGAGCGATATATCAAATCCAACGTTTTGGGGATCATTCCTCATCTCGAGACAGAGGACGTTCTTCTCCGTCTGAAGCGGGAGCACTTCCCCTCCAATACCACTGAAGAGGACCTCCACAAGTTTGCGCGTTTAACCACTCACTTCGACTCCAAATCAGTGGCCTCCGAATCCTACCGGACGCTCCGCACTAATTTGGGCAGCATCATGGCTCGAACGAACAAGAAGGTGATCCTGATCAGCAGCTCGGTGATCCAGGAGGGGAAAACGACCTCGTGTGCAAACCTGGCGGTCGCGTTTGCCCAAGCCGGCAGAAAGACCCTGCTGATCGACGGCGACATCCGCCGTCCGGCTGTCGATAAGATCTTTGGTGTTGAAAAAATCCCAGGTCTGTCCGACTTTCTCCTTGGGAGCCACGATCTCAAGGACTGCACGCGCGCCATCGGCGATTTCATCCTGGGCAAATTCGGGCTGAACGCGTCTCAAGTCACCCCGGGACTGGAGTACCTGCACGTCATACCTGCGGGAACGAGCGTCGACAATCCTACGGGGATCCTGAACTCGCCGGCCATGGACAAGTTGCTTCTGGAAGTGCGGCAGGATTTCGACGTAGTCGTCATGGACGTATCTCCCATCCTGCCGGTGGCAGACGCCTTCATTCTGGCTCCCAAAGTCGATGGAGTGATACTGACCTACCAGATCGGCCGTGTCGCTCGAGACGTATTGAGGCGCTCCAAGCTCCGCGTCGAGAGCGTTGGAGGCACGATCTGGGGCATCATCATGAACGACATACAGGCAGAGATCGACTATAGACAGGGAGATTTCCAGTACTATCATGACCAGTATCCACCCCGCGCGCTCAAGGAAAAGCGGAGCGCAGCGGCTCGCATCAAGGACAAACTCGCCGGCGTCTTCTCTGCCAAGCCCGCGCGGAAGCAGAGGGGCAAGACGTCCGGGCCGTCGGCAATGCCCCCGCCCGGTTCCTCGAGTCAATCCCCAACCTCGGCTTCCGGGAACCAGCAGCTGCGGGATATCATGTCTCTCACGGACGACAAGTAGCCATGGAGCCGAAAAGCGCCACCAAACTGGTAGCCATTGCCGGTGGCAAAGGTGGTGTCGGCAAGACGGTGTGCACTGCCAACCTGGCGATGGGGGTGGCCAGGCGCCACCGGACGCTTGCAGTCGACATGGATCTCGGCTGCGGCAATCTGAATGCGTGCCTCGGGGTGAGATTACCCCAGCGCAATATCAACGAATTCCTGGCCGACAGCTCCATTCCGCTCTCACATGTGAAGCTTAAGACGCCGCTCGACTCGCTGGAACTCATCAGCTGCTCGTATCAGGGAGCCAAAGCAATCTCGCTGGACAGCGAGAAGAGGCAGCGTCTACTGAATAGCCTTAGGGACGGGGTCGTGGAGTACGCTTTCCTTGATCTGGGCGCGGGCATCAGCACGGACATCCTGGATCTTTTCGTAGCTGCTGACATGAAGATCGTGGTGACGAGCCCCGAATCTTTGGCCCTTCATAACGCCTTTGTGTTCATGAAGTCGGTGGTCTACCGCGCGCTTCAGATGGAATTCGAGGGGGGATACTTCACTCCGCCCATACAACAAAAGATGTTTGAACTGCTGAACTCCGATCCTGAAATGGACATACCGCGAATCATCGAGAAGTTCCGGGCCTGGTCACGATACGCCGCATACATCGTCCAAGGGTTACTCAGCGATCTTAAGGTCCACGTCATTTTTAACATGGTCGACGGCTCCGGCGATAAGAGATACGAGCAGAACTTGTACCGCCTGGCAAGAAAGTACCTGCAGGTGGACTTGATTTCACTGGGTTTCGTGCCCTATGACCGCCGCGTAAAGGCCAGCGTCAACAAGATCGTTCCTTTGCTCCTTGAGTATCGGAGGAGCGCGGCCGCCAAAGCGTTCGAAAAGATATCGGCATCGATCGAAGGAACTTTTTCCGGCAATTGAGTTGGGAGCCCACGGATCGTGGAAGGACGCAAGATACTGATCATTCTGCTGTTTGTGATCCTGGTCGTCGGCGGGGGGTATTTTTTGGCTGGCATGGAACCCCGTACCGCCATTGCGGTCACGGTTTGTATCTGTGGAGTTGTTGTAGCACTGCTTCGCACGGAGATGGCGATCTATTTCCTGATCGTTGCCATGCTCTTGTCGCCGCAGTTCTCTGTAGGAAACACACGGCTCGCGACTCGAGCCCGCCCCGTTACATTGCGCCTGGATGACTTTCTTATCGTGATCATTTCAGTAACGTGGTTCCTTAAGAATGCCTTCTACAAGGAACTGAACCTCATTAGGTCAACTCCGCTGAACGGTGCGATCTGGATCTATTCCCTCTCGTGCGTTCTCTCAACCTTGGTTGGGATTCTCACCGGAAATGTGGAGATTCGTTCGGGGGCGCTCTTTGTTCTCAAGTATATCGAATACTTCGTTATATTTTGGATGGTGATAAATGCTATCCACGACGAACAGAAAGTCCGGCGCTATCTGGTTGTCATGCTGACTGTGACCTTAATTGTGAGCATCGTTGCTATCATACAAATTCCTTACGGACAAAGGGTGAACGCTCCGTTTGAAGGCGAGAAGGGTGAACCGAACACCTTGGGCGGTTATCTTCTTTTCATTCTGTCCCTTTTGATGGGACTAATCTTCTGCACAGAGCAGTACCGCAAAACATTCATAGTTTTAAGCGGAGTAATTTTCATTCCCTTTCTCTTTACCCTCTCGCGTGCATCGTACTTGGGCTTTTTGCCGGTAGTGCTCTTGTTCCCATGGCTGGTGCGTAGGAAGATCCTGATGCTCTGGGTGGTTTTGGGGCTGCTTATCATCGTCGCGTTTCCGAAAGTCCTGCCCAAGCCGGTTCTGGACAGGGTAGCGTATACTTTCAATCAATCCCCGCAAAAAGCTCAGACAGTCCTGATGGGGAAGAGACTGGATACCTCGACCTCCGCACGATACCAATCGTTTATCGCTGCAGTCGATGCCTTCCTTGAAAAGCCCTTGCTAGGTTGGGGCGTTACGGGATGGGGCTTCATCGATTCCATGTACTTCCGCACTTTGGTGGAAACCGGGTTGCTGGGTCTGGCCAGTTTCTTTTATTTGATCTATCGAATCATACAGATGGCGTTTAGGACAAGAGAGTATTTTCTTGGGAAGAATCCCTTTTATTTCGGCTTGAGCTCCGGATTTATCGCCGGAACGATCGGACTGCTCGTCCATGCAATCGGGACCAATACGTTCATCATCGTGAGGATCATGGAACCCTATTGGATGCTTTGCGCCATTGTTTTCCTGTTACCGGAAATTGAGTCTCAGAAGGCTGTCGCGGTGCCCGACATGGCCTCTGTTGCTTGAAGGCAATCCTCCTACCATGTGCGGTATAGCGGGATTCACGGGCCGATGCGACCCGAGCGTTTTGGAGAGGTTTCGGGAAGCCCTGCACCACCGCGGGCCAGATCAGCATGGGACCCTCTGCGATGCGAATCTCGGGCTGAGCAGTAACCGGCTAGCCATCATCGACCTCAGCGGGGGCCGGCAGCCGATCTTCAACGAAGATCGCAGCTGCGCCATCGTCTTCAACGGTGAGATCTACAACTATCGCGAGCTGCGATCCGATTTGCAGAAGCGTCACCGCTTCAGTACGGAGAGTGACACCGAGGTAATCCTGCATCTCTACGAGGAAATGGGAGCAGCGGTGTCCGAGCGCCTGAGGGGCGACTTTGCCTTCTGCATCTGGGACTCTCGGCAGCAATCGTGCCTTCTCAGCCGCGACCACATCGGCGTGAAGCCGCTGTTCTACACTGTTAGAGAAGGCGGAACCCTGATTTTCAGCTCCGAGCTTTCGGCGCTTCTCCGTCACCCGGACATCTCGCCCAGGCTTGACTGGATGGCGGTTGATGAATACTTGCGCTGCCTGTACATCTCCTCGCCCAGAAGTCTGATCGGGGGAGTGAAGAAGCTTGCACCGGGCGAATCACTGCTATGGAAAAGAGGCGAGATCCGGACGTGGAAGTATTGGAAAATCCCGGAGGTGCAGGCGCAAACCGGTTCATCCGCCGAGTTCCAATCTCGAGTGCTCGGGCACTTGCGAACAGCTGTCCGCCGGAGGCTGATTGCCGACGTGCCGGTTGGGATTTTCCTGAGCGGCGGCCTGGACTCCAGCCTGATCGTTGCCCTGGCTAGTGAAGAAGCCCAGGGGCTGCGGACTTTCTCGATTGGTTACGATGAGGCCGCCTTCAGCGAGCTCGAATACGCGAGGCGGGTGAGCCGTCAATTTGCCACGGACCACAACGAATTCGTCATCACTCCTGATGCGGAATCCCTTATCGAAGATGTGATTGCGGCAATGGACGAGCCCATCGCGGATTCCTCCACCATTCCAACTTTTCTCGTTGCTCGCGAGACGCGAAAGTACGTTAAGGTGGCCCTCTCCGGCGTGGGGGGGGATGAGCTTTTCTGCGGATACCCGCGCTATCTCGGGGCCAAGTTGAGCGAGGTCGTGCCTCGTCCTCTCAAGATGCCTGTGGCATTGGCTTCGCGTCTGTTCTCGAGCAGGCCGATCGGGAGAGACATTGGAGGCTGGATCCGCAGGTTCGGCGAGGGCTTGAATCTCGACCCGGAGCAGCGGTATGAGCTTTGGACTTCTTTTCTTGCGCCGGAAACCCGTGCGGCAATACTGTGTTCTCAGTTCCCCAGGTGCAATATCATTGAGAAGGAAGTGTCGGAGATCTTCGGTGAGAGCGCGGGGGCTTACCTGGACAAGATCTTTCGACTGGATCTCAAGCGCTACCTGGCCGGTGATCTGTTGAAGCTCGGAGACAGCATGACCATGGCTAATTCGCTCGAACTGCGCGTTCCCTTTTGCGATGTGGACCTCGTCAGTGAGGTCGCACAGACACCGGCCGCCATTCGCTTGCGAGGGTATCGATTGAAATCCGTCCTGCGGGAGATTGCCGGAAGTTTCCTGCCCACAGAGATTGTTCATCGCAAGAAACAGGGTTTCATGGTCCCTATCGGAAAATGGTTTCGAACGGAGTTGAAGGCTTACATGAAGGCGCAACTGTCGGCCGACAAGTTGCCGCCCTTTCTGAATGCCCGAGGAGTCGGACGCTTGCTGCAGGAGCACCTGACACGGCAGGAGAATCATACGCACCTGCTGTGGGGTATACTGGTACTCACACGGTGGCTCTCTCTGCACAAGAACGTAAATCCGGACTTTGAGTTTCCTCTGGCCACAAACTGACCACAGTGGTGATAGCAAGATAGGTGGGGGGCCGCCTGGAATGCGTCACAGGTTTCGAGTGCATGCACACCGCCGACGGTTGCGGCAGAGGTTTCTGCGCCTCCTGCTATTGATCCTGGTGTTCATAGCGGCTGCATTTGTGCTCAGATTCATATTGTCGCTCGGAAACTATGCGCAGAATTTCTACGAACCAAGAGACCTTGAAAGAGAAAAGCTGCTGGAGAAAAAGAAGTAGGGGCGACCGGCAGGTCGCCCGAGCGATCTACCTCATTGTACAGAAGATAGGGTTGGATAAGACTTCATAGCTCTTATACTTCAGTCGAACGCGGTAGTAGTGCTGGCCGGGAACCAGGGAGTCGGTTCGGCTCACACGGATCGGGAATGAGTATTCGCCGCGATCCACCAGCTCTCCGTCGCGCACAACCTCCAAACTGCCTCTCCCCGCGTCTGCGCTCTCGATCGAATTGTTCCAATCGACGGCCGCGGTGAGGGTCACGGGCGTCGAAGTGACCAGCGTCTCACCCGACAGCGCTACGCCGCTCGTGCAATGCAACGCGTAGTTCCTAAGGGTTAACTCTCGATCGTAGCCGCCCTGGAAGATGGCGTAGCTGCGTCCTCGCCGAAGCGCATCCAGGACAGAAGCCTCATCCTTTTTCCGGACCCATAGAATGGTCTGTCCTCGATCCAGGTCATACCACCCGCCACCCTTGAAAAAGTGGAAGTCGATGCCTGCAATAACGGACGGCCAGCTATTGCGGCTGCGCTTCAGGTACTCGAGCAGGATCCTGTCCCAAACGCCTCCCGGTTCCGTGATCGTGATCCGATCGCCATACAGGCCTTCAAAGCCCTCATATCTGTCAACCATCCATAGGTCTTCGGGATTTCCGGCGTTGATCATGCGAATGCCCCAAGCAGTAACATCCGCGGCACGGGCTTCGGGATAGCTCCAGAAGGTCAGTCCATTTTGGCTCGTCACATAGTCCACAACCCTCTGGTATGCGGCTGCATCGTGCTGGCCGGAATAGGGATCGAACAACATGCCGAAAGGATACCGGTCGTAGAGCCAGGCCGCACCGGCCAGTCCAAAAAGGACACTCAGACCCGTGAATCTCCGGCGTTCCCGGACGACAAAGTGGGCGAGCTTAATCCTCTTTTCTCGACGCAGGAAAAGTAAGACGATCCCGGCGATTACGAGCGATGCAGGGGCAAGGGCCAGACTCCAATCTCGCGGCGTGTTCTGCCAAGTCTCGTTTTCGATCACCGGCAAGTTCCGGATAGCAGATATATTGTTGAGGCCGAAGACCAGAAGGTGACGATCAAAATCCAGGAGGCGAAGGTCATTCCGGATGGTTCCCTGCCAGCGATAGTAGGGTGCGACCTCAAGCCCGGGCAGGAGAACCATGTCGGGATATTGATTTTGGGCTGCCTTGACACTCGCCAGATAACTGGCGATTCCATGATCGACCACGCCCTCTCGGGACATGGAGCGGGAGACCAGCTTTTTCAACGGCCCAATCCCGTAGCGAACACGCGTCAAAAACGAGTCCGCGAATCCCACCACATCGAGCTTTCTCTCGTGTGCGTAGCGCGCGAGTTCGAGCACGCTGAAGTCTCCATTGCTGAACTGCGTGTGAATGTGGAGAGCCGCAACCAGCGGCCGGTACCCCCGCTGGATTTCGCCTGTTTCGAAGGGTGGCGGCGATTCCGGATTCGTGGCGTCCGTGGCCTCGTTGCTTGGGGCGCAGGGAAGGCTGCTCGCGCGGGCAAACCAGGCCAGCAAGACAAACGCCAGCCCCGTCCAATACTTGTGGAGATCGTGGGTCATGTATCCTGCTGCGCGCCGGCGCCTTGAGTTTGTTTTCCCTCGGCGCGCTTCCGAGTCCCGAATACGTTGAGCTCCTTGGCCAAAACGCCCGCGAGGATCCCGACAACGAGCAGGATAACCGCGGCATATTCGTCGAGAAGAACCGTGAAGGTAAAACCAAGGATGCCCAGCACTATGGTGACGCCATAGAGGAGTATCACGGCCTGTCGCTGAGTCAGCCCCGAAGATAAGAGCAGGTGATGGATGTGTTGCTTATCCCCCTGGAAAAACCTGGTGTTGGACAAATGTCGGCGAATCAGCGTGACTATCGCTTCAAAGATTGGGATCCCGAATACGATGATGGGTATGAAGAAAGCCGTGAGCGTGTAACTTTTCTGAGTTCCTTGAATCGATAGGCAGGCGAAAGAAAAACCTAGACACGTGGACCCAGTGTCGCCCAGGAACATCTTGGCCGGAAAACGGTTGTACCTCAGAAACGCAAGGGTTGCGCCGGCAATCGTGGCATAGATGTAAGTAACGATGCCTGCACCTTGCTGGATCGAAATAAGAAAGAGCGCGATGGAGGCAAACATTGAGATTCCTGTGGCCAGACCATCCAGCCCATCCACAAGATTCATCGCATTTGTCAGTCCCACGATCCAGAGGATGGTCAAGGGGATTCCCAGCAACCCGAGGTCGAAGAAGTTCCGAATTCGATCAGCCAAAGGATTTGACGCGAGCTGGAAGCTAAGGCCGAGCATCACGGTTGCCGTAGCCGCAATGAATTGCACAAGCAGCTTCAGGAGTGGTGAGACATTCCTGACATCGTCCAAGATCCCGAGCAGCAGGATTATCAAGCCGCCGACGAACATCCCTCGGAGAGAAGACATGCTGGTCCGCACATAACCATTCAAAGCATAGCCCAGAAGAATGCTGATCGATATGGCCCCAAATACGGCCAGGCCGCCCAGGCGAGGCAGGGGGGCATCGTGGATCTTCCTATAGCCCGGATAATCGAGCGCGCCCAGCTTTCGTGCCAGTTTCGCTGTGAGGGGTGTGAAGAGCAGAACAAGAAGGTAGGAAGAAACGAACAAGACACCATAGATAATCGTCTGGCCTGGGGGCTTCACGGCGGCATCATAATCGAAATAGTTCCACATCCTCATAGCGGTTTGCATGCTTTCCAAGACCACAAGGATTTTCTATTTATTTCTTTGTGAGGTCTTGGCGGTTTGCGTTTTTGGTCCGAGTTAGGGCTGCCGTCGTTTCCTTCCATCAGCTCCCAAGTCCTCGTAGAAGCGATGTATTTGTTCCACCATGTAAGAAGCGCTGTATTGGGGCCGAAATCCGGCAAAGCCATTCTCGCCGAGCCGTGTTCTAAGCACGGCATTGGACAAAAGCTCAACCAAGGCCTGCTTCAGAGATTCGCAATCCCCAGGCCGAACCAGCAGACCATTTTCTCTGTGCCGCACCAGGTCCGGGATTCCGCCGACGTCGCTTGCAATCACGGCTTTGCCGGACGCCATCGCCTCGAGCACAACGCGCCCCATGCCTTCAAACAAACTCGGCAACACAGCAATATCAATGGCTGCCGTCACGGCAGGAATGTCTGATTGAAAGCCGGTGAAGAGCACCGAGGTGTCAAGGCCCAGGTAGGAAACGTGCCTTTTCAGCTTCCCCTCCAGATACCCTTCGCCGACGATCAGAAGCAGGGGCTCCGGCGCAATCCGTATGTCACGGAGAGTTTCTTTCCATGCGTGCAGGAGAATTTCATGGCCTTTACCCTCCCAGAGTTTTGAGACCACTCCAACCACCAGTCGGTCGGGCGCGATGTTCCACTGGCGGCGAAAGCTCTTCCCGTCTGCGGCTCGAAATGCGTCGACGTCGATGCCGCTGAAGATGACTGTCCGTGGGACTCCGGGCCCGATCCTCTCACGTTCCGCCCAGTCGAGGAGAGGCTTAGAGATGAAGATCATCCCGTCGCACCAGCGCGCGGCGATACGCTCCAATCCTCGAAACAGAGCTCTGCGAAACGCGGATTCCTCATCGTGAAACGCGAAGCCGTGAACCGTATGCACCACCGTCGGAACTCGTGCCCGCTGGGCGGCCAGACGTCCTATGAAACCCGCCTTGGAATTGTGAGTGTGGACAAGATCAAAGCGATGTCGCCCGATGATCCTGCTCAGTTCCAAGACCGCAGCCGGATCCATTAGAGGGTTTACTTCACGCCTAAGTCGTGACACCAGATACACGGCCATGCCTTCCTTCTGCGTCTGTTCTGTCAACCTTCCCTTCGATGCGCAAGCCAAAGCTACCTTATGGCTCTGGTCCCGCGATCCCTTCATTGTCAACAGGGTGTTGATTCCTGAACCGCTCACGATCGGGAGTGTATGCACGTGCAATATGTTTAGCGATTGGCTGGCCATGAGGCAGTTTCTTTGGGGTCTTTGCGGGCTTCGTGGTTTGCATTATTGGTCCGGCTCCTCGTGCTGGACCAACGACATGAACAGTCTTATGTATCGCTCGGCTATCCTGTCCCAATCAAACTCGTTAGCGATCCGTCGGTGCAACGCATTTCTATCGGGGACCGGGCGTTTGAGCGCGGATAGCACTGTGTCTGCGATCGATCGGGGATTGGGTTCCGGAATCACCCATGCGGGATCGAATCTTTCAAGAAGCTCCGGAATCGCCCCGATTCGAGTTCCAAGTACTGGCGTTCCGCACGAAAGGCTTTCGAGTATTACGAGCCCAAATCCCTCCTGCGCCACACTGGGCAATACGAACCAGTCGGCGGCAGAATAAAACCCAGGAAGCTCATCGTCGGGAATGTGCCCGCGCAATAGGATTCTTTGGCGCAGGCCCAACGCCTGCACCCTCTCCTCTAACGCTGCGCGGAGCGGGCCGTCTCCTCCGATGTCCAGACGGATATTGGAGGGAAGGAGACTCATAGCCTCGACAAGCTCGAACAGCCCCATCCGCGGGACCAAATTGCGAACTGTGATCAGGCGCACGACACCATCGCTTTCCGGGGAGAGGCAAGGCTTAAATCGACCACTAGCCGCGCCGCCGGGAATAATCGTAGCAGGTAGGTGGTAGAGCCTCTCGACTTCTGCGCGGGAGTACTCGCTCAAAACCGTGATAATGTCTGCTCTTCGCAGAGCTTGCCGTTCGATGGCCGCGAATAGAATCGACCCCGCCCTGCGAAAGAGAAGTGGCCATGGAGACCACTTGACCTTGAGCTCCTGCGACCACGATGAGTGAAACGTCTGAACCACGGGCTTCGAGACAACCCGCGGAAGACAGAGGAACGCAGGGAGTGGTTGGTGTACGTGCAGGATATCAGCATGAAACTTTTCCAGAAGCCGTCGGAAGGTCGTGCGATAGTGCTGGGGCAGTTTTCTCCCTGGCGGAGGGTAGTACGTGGCGTGTTTCTCCTGCTGCTCAGGGGCCCTGACTGTTGCGCGCGTAAGAAAATGCACTTCTGTGCCGTGACGCTCGAGTGCACTCGCGAGCTCACGGGCGAAACGACCGGCGCCTCCCGTGGTTTGCGGAAATAAAACGTCGCAGAGGATCAAGACTTTCATTGGCGCGAGCAAACCTGAACACGTCCAGATCGTCGAATCAGGAGGCGTCGATTGTACCCTTGCGCCGGGGAAAATGCCAAGGGTCCGACTCCTGTTACGATCATATGCGCGGATTTTGCTATATTGCCCGTGTCACAGCGGACTTCCGCCCCGAAGTCCAAGGGTTTCATTATGAAGGTATTGGCCGTTTACAGCGCTGAGGAAATACTCGGAGGGGGAGAGGTCAGTTTTACCCTTTCCCTGGAACTGGTTTCGAAGAGTGGATGGGATGTGCTGGCGGCTCTGCCGGGAACCGGACATCTTTCAGGTTACCTCCAAGAGCGCGGTATCCCTTCTGTCAACCTGCCACAACCATCTCTGCGTGGGAACCTCAACGCCCGATACCTGTTCTTTCCTCAACCCGACTGGCTCCAACTTTGCAGAGATTTTCGACCGGACTTGATTCATTGCAACGCTGTTCGCCCAGCGCTCTATGCCCAAGCTATAAGTAGGACGCTACGCATTCCGACAATCCTGCATGCCCGAAAATCTGAAAGGCTGCGATGGATCGATCCTTTTCTTGTCATGAGGTTGGCTGCCATCATCTGCACCTCCAACGTGGTGCGTCGCCGGTTCCCGCTCTATCTGGGCCGAAACAAATTAAAAGTGCTATACAATCCCGTTGATCTCGCTCAGTTCGAGACGCCCACGCCTCAGTCTGGGGAACTGCGGGAGAAATGGCTCGAGGGCCGGTTTGGCAAACTCGTTGGCGTCATCGGTCGGTTGTCACCCGTTAAGGGTCAGCACTGGATCGTGGAGGCTGCGCCGGAGATACTGCGCAGCGTGCCCGGCACTCGATTTGTGCTGGTTGGCTCCGAGGATCCATCCTTCCCTGGACATGAACAAAAGCTGCACAATGACATTCGCGAGCGGGGCCTAAGAGATCATTTTGTGTTTGCCGGCTTCCAGACCGACATGGCGAGCATTTACCACGCGTTGGACCTCGTTGCATTCCCTACGAGTTCGGAGGGCTTTGGTCGGGTGGCAATAGAAGCCGGCGCCGCCAGGAGAGCCCTAGTGACGAGTGATATCGAGGTCCTTCGGGAAGTTATTTCCGGCGAACTGGAGGATTTGACGGTACCCTTGGGCTGTGTTTCCCTCCTCGCCAAGCGAATTATCCTCTTGCTCCAAGACGAGGCTCTGCGCGCGGAGGTCGGTGAGCGCCTCTGCCATCACGTCCGGAGTCACTTCGGACTTGAAACCCACCGTAATGAACTCCTCTCCGTTTACAGAGAATTGGTCTCCCCGTCCACTGGATAAACTGTTATTAATGATTTGGTTCACGCGGACCGAAGTGATTCACTGTGGCGTTATTCACCAGCGCAAGCGGAGAGATCGGGGCATGGTGTCACCAGTGAGGAGTCTCAAGCTGGCCAACCCAGGATCGTCATGGAATGGACCTAGGCGGTTTCTTTGGGGATCGTAATGGTATCGTCCGTCATATGCGTTGGAACCGCGGTGGCTCACCTCCTGCGTAAGGCAATAAAACTCGCATATCTGAACGCACGGGAATCGGTGCTATCCCTGCTGCCTAAGGATAGGCTGGAGGACGCACCGTCGCGACCGGTAGACTCGGTGCTCGTTATTTCGCAGCGTCGGCTCGGGGACATCGCTCTGGAAATCCCGTCGCTCCTGGCCTTGCGCACCTGTTGTGAGGAAGCGCGACTCGGAATCGTCGCTCCGCGCGCTTACCATCCACTCCTGTTCTGGGCATGCAGACCGGACGTATTGATCGAATACCCTAGGGGTCTCCAGGCCATGCGAGCTTTGGGAGCCGCCCTTCGGATACAAAGCTGGCAGGTCGTCGTCGATCTCACCACCGACTATCACCTGGCACCGGCGCGCCTGGCCAGGGCGAGCCGCGCTCCGATTCGGATTGGATTCGAGAACTCCGGGAGGGGACACTACTTCAATATCGTCATTCCCAATGTGAAAGATGAACACATGGCCGATCGCTTTCGCCGCCCGATCGAGCTCCTCGGAGTCGATTTCCGAAACGTGCCGAGTCTGCCGGATTTGCAGGAACAACCGGTGACATTGCCGACAAAGGAACCTGGGAGTTATCTCGTGGGAATGCACCCAGGGGCCATTCACTGGACCCAGCGATGGCCGGCGGAGTACTTTGCGGATTTGGCGGTCCGGATTCACCAGACAGGAGACTGCTGCTTGGTGCTGGGTGGCGAGAGCGATCGGGCCCTGATAGAAGAGATCTGTCGACTGTCCAACGGGGCTGTTGTCTCCGCATTGACAGGTGAAAGTATCCTCCAGCTTGCAGCCACATTGAAGCGACTGGATCTGTTGATCTGCAACAACTCCGGCCCTCTGCATCTCGCGGACCTGCTGGACATCCCTACGCTGAGCTTTATGGGTCCTACGGTCAAGGAGCTCTGGTGGCCTCGAAGCTTTCGGGCACGGGTCCTCCGCTGTGATGACCTTGCCTGCATCGGCTGCAATCAAGGCTACTGCAGGGTCGGGACACATGCGTGCATGACGGCAATCACGCCCGACACTGCTTACGAGGCATTCAGGTCTCTCAAAGAGAGGTGACCTCATGGAATCGGAAACCCAATGCTTCTGACGAAGGACGAGGTTGTCGAGCTGACCGGCCTGCAAGGCTACCGGATTGTCAACCACACGCTGAGAAAATCTCTTCTGGTCGATCTCATCTCCCGCCATTTTTCAAAGGGCGCAGCCCTGGCCGACATCGGATGCGCGGCCGGAGACCTGACGATCGAACTGCAGGCGCTTGGCTTTCAGATGACTGGGGTCGATTATGAGCCTCAGCGATTGGCCAAAGCAAGCGCTGTGGCCGAAAAACGGGGATTGAACGTTCGCTTCATCATGGAAGACTTGAGGAATGTGGTACACAGCGAGTACTTCGACGGGCTTATCATGGGTGAAGTGCTGGAGCACTTCACCGAGCCGAAGGCAATCCTCGACGAGCATCTTGTCTTCCTCAAGCCGGGCGGGAAGATCGTGATTACGGTCCCGAACGTGGCGAGTCTCAGGGCGCGCCTGAAGCTGCTGGTGTTCGGCGAATTTGCCGACCATAACCCGGAGCACAAGTACTACTTTACGCGCCGCCGCTTCCAGGAGCATTTTCAAGGCTCGCGGATCGAGATCCTCGAGATGTTCACCTTCCTTGTCGAGTTGACGCTCTCGAGCAATGAATCCCTCGCGCGTCTCGAGCGTTCCGTTTTGTCACCGCTGCGCCGGCTTTCGCCCTGGTGCGGAAGCCACCTTGTCGCGGTCGTCCGAAAAGCCTGAAGGGTCTTGAGCGAATCCGAGATCGTGTGGAAGTCCGGCTGATTGCCAGCGGCCAGGACTGCATCCTCGGCAAGCCCTCTCTGGACCTGTCGCGACCAACGATGCAGTAGCCGTAGATCAGAATCTTCGACATCCGCGGTGGGACAGGAGGCGACTGTCCACGATTGTCTCTTTCGTAAACGGCCTCCCTGAAGGATCGCTTGTGTCACGGCAAGCTAAGACGCAAAATAGATAACGACGTCTGGCGCTTTGTTTGTTCGACAGAGTCCACGCTTGCCTGGCATGGGGAAGGTCGGCGTTCAGATACTTGAACCGGATATGCTCTCAGAGCCAGTCTGGGTTCTGCTCCATTTCGCGGCGGATCAAGTTTCGAGCACCCACACATCCCATCTGTCCTCAGCCACTCTTTTCGCAGTGCTTTAGCCAAAAACCTGCACCACCCGTAATCATTAACTTCATGAATCACCTCACACTCCAGTGTATTGTCCTCTCAATTCCAGGTAAAGCTGCTCCGTCTGATCAAGCACGCGATCTTCCCGGTAACGCTTCTCCACTTCATCGAGACCCGCCTTTGCGAGGCTCGTTCGCAATTCGGCATCGCCGAGGAGGCGAGCGAGCGCCTCGGCAAGCTCCCCGGGTTCGCCTGAACGGACGAGCAACCCTGTGCGCCCATTTTCGATGACCGTCGGGATGGCTGCATTGTTGGATGACACGATAGGCAGGCCCGCGGCCATGGCCTCGATCAGTACAAGGCCGAATACTTCGTACTGGGACGGAAAGCAGAAACAAGTAGCCGAACGGTAGAAGTCCGGAAGATCCTCATCCTTTGGCGGATCGAACACAGCGACTCTATCATCTATCACAAGCCGTTTAGCCTCGGCTTGAATCCAGTCCCTCAGGCCATAATCCGGCCCTACGAATGCAATTCGAAATCGATCCACCTTGCCCTTCAGGCTCCCAGCCGATTTGAGAATGAGATCGATCCCCTTCCCCTCCGCCAACCTGCCAACAAACAACACAACCGGATCGTCTCCCCATCCCATCCTCCGGAACCTGTCTCTGCGCGCGTTGCGATAAGGGCGTTGATCGATGGCAGGTGGGATCTCGACCATGCGGCGCGGCTTCAGTCCCCTTGCAAGAATCGCATCTCGTTCGAAACTCGACGCCACAATAATTGCATCCACTCTAGCTGAAAGCCGATCCAGAAAGGTGCGGCTCCATCCGTGATGCCTATCGCCGGGCGGAATCCACGGTTTGATTATCACAGGAACGCCCAACCATCGGCGCAATACTGCGGGTAAATCGACGGTAAAGTAGCCCCAGCAATGCGCATGAATGATGTCCGGTCTGAGCCGAAGAAGATGCCATGGCATCGAAAGCATAACCGGATAGACATTTCCCGGGATGTTGATCGATGGACACCGAACAATGCGGACTCCCGATACCACCTCAACCCTTGGAACCGAGGCTGGCAGACGTTTGAAGCGTACGTGCTCGATCAGATTCGAGGTCAGCACTTCCACCTGATGCCCGCGGGCCGCAAAGGCGGTTGCAAGTCGCTCGCAGTACCGCTCAGCACCGCCGATTGCGGGTGTATATTTCAAGCAAAGGTGAAGGATGCGCATAACTATTCTGCTACTCTGCCTTAATTCTTAGACGCCTTTTCTAAATCCCAATTTGTTGCGCCTGATTAGGATCGTCTGTCGAAGCTTCAGGGATGAATTCGGATCAGGATGATTGCCTTGGCGACCGGGATCCTCTCAAGTAAGTAACCGGATGGCTTAGCACGGAGAAATCTATTGACGTCGCGATGGGTCCGAGGACCAGAAGCAGAACCCTGCCGTTTATGATCGAGTAGACCAAATCCTTCCAATTGTTACTTCTAAGGAATTTGCCTCCCCCTAATCGACTTCTGATTTCTCTTCTGATCGATTGCAGCTCACGTATATAAGGCACGTATACACTCGATAGCAGGGGTCCTTCGAGCCGCGCTCCGAATGTCTCCAGCTCTGTCCGATAAAGAAATGAGTTAAAAACATAAAAGGAATTGAAGTGATAGAAAATAAGCGGATCGGAATCCACCAGCAACCGGCCATTTCTATCCTGAATGTTGTACTGGCACACGTTCCAAGGAGCGAGGCCCGATCCCTTATGCTGCTGGACGACCACCCCGGAAAAGCGCTGAGGCAAATCGTTCAAATACTTCTGGTCTGCAAAACGGTTTTCCTCTACCCGCTGGTAGCACCACTCCAGACAGCGCTCACGCCACCACTTCAGACAGTCTCTAGCGCGCGCGTCGTTGCGGAAGGAGAGGAGGCTCACGTTGTAGATCCCAACCTTTTCCATGTGCCTCAGATGCTCGGGAAACCGGTGCTCCACGATCAGGATCGATTGGTTTCCAAGCTCCTCAAAAATTGGAGCGGGATGACCATAGCAAAAGAGGTCAGCATCGAGGTAAGTCACCAGGTCTACATCTTGAAAGTTGTCGAAAATGTATAGGGGCAGCGACGGCGTGCACGTGAAGTAGTATTCGATCCGGCTACGGTTTTTTTTGGCTTCCAAAAGGGCCTGGTCGCCTCGTTCGAAGTCGAGAACGGAAATCGGCTTGAGATTCGGGAAGTTCAAATGATGAAACACCTTATAGGTGAATTCATCCAGACATAAAACATAGAGTACGAAGGATTCGACATGCCGGACCAGAGATCGGTACAGCGCCAGACCATGGATCAAGTAACCCTGGTCGAAGTAGGTGCAGAAATGATAAACGGGGTTCTCCCTTTGCATAGCGCCTGTCAGATGCAGTGGGAAAGATTAGTGCGGCTAAATTCCAGCCCTCCGGTCAGCAATGCATTTAGACCGCCAGGGACGCCTTCAAGATCCGGTTTCATCGGGTTTTCTCGCCAGCATGACGTGATCGAGCGTGTCTCCTCTTTGTCCGAAAAGCTGATCCAGCCCGTAACCTGTCAACTGCACCGGCACCAGGAAGAAGCACAGGAGCCGGATCACCCAGTAGGGCCGTTTGGCAGCATACGTGTGAACAACGGTATCCGCAAGTCTTTGGGCTAGTGTCGCCCACATACCCGACGTCGGCGTCACCTCAATCAGCTCAAGGCCGTTCTTCTCGGCAAGGAACTGGAGACCATATTTCGTGAATCGATAGTAGTCGTGAGGCTCTGCGTGCAATCCCCAGGTTTGGGGCGCGGTAACGAACAGGATGCCCCCGGGCTTGAGGACACGCGCCGCCTCTGCGACGGCCGTTATCGGTTCTCGAACGTGCTCCAAAACTTCGTTGCACAACACCGTGTCGAACACCCCGCTTGGAAATGGCAGCGCTAGGCCGGACCCATAAACATCCACGGTTTTGTTTGTCAGCAGGTCAAGTCCGATGTATCTTTCCACACGGCTAAACTTCTGTCGATATGGCATCCTTCCGCACCCGACGTCGAGCAGCCAGCCTTGGGAGTAATGCGCCCTGTCCTCGACCGCCCTTTCGAGCAGGCGCCCCGTCAGATGAACCGGGCTCATCCAGCGCGAAAGCCAGGATCCACCGGGGATCTTTCTCAACACGGCACGAAATGCTCCACTAGTCCTACTCGCCATATTTCGCAAAGGAATCCTGTTCCGAAAGGAATCGAAATGCATCTCCGTAGCGCACCTTCAGCTAAGCGGCTCACCCAGTGGTGGCTTCCGGTCCGGGCGGAACAAGAACCCACGATGAACCACCTGCTCCGGGGCGTTGGAAACCTTGGGTTCATCCTGAATTAGAAACTCCCTCACCAGCTCCATCCCTAACGTCGCTGCTTCTCCGAGGAATTCCTGCCGGTTGAGAGACCAGCCGAGATACTCCGCAGCGTATCCAATCTTGTAAGGTCTCTGCACAACCACGAACGACGGCGAGTTCAGCACGACGGGAAGGCGAGTGACATAAAGGTAACGCTTCGATACGGAAGCCAGGTGCCTCAGTGTCGCTTTCCACGCCTCGCTATAGTGCAACGACGAGCTGGCGAGCACCAAATCGAAGGAAAGATCCCAGCACTCCTGCTCGTCTTCATGGAAGGTAATCTCCGGCAAAAGCTGGCGTCCCGTCCGACACATGTGCGGCAGGTCCTTGCAATGGTAATCCAGTGCCACTTCCGGAGCTACAGCACGGGCGATGAGGTAGTAGTGCCCCAGGCCGCCGCCCCAATCGAGGATCGAAATACAATCCTTTCCGCGCGCTGCCCGAACCAGCACGTAGGCGAACGAAATGATCGTATTGTGCACTGCCGGGTCGGCATTGGTCGGTGTCGCAGCTTCGTGGCCAATCCCCAGTGTACCAGGACCCCGAGTTAGCTCTTGGAACGTCTGCCATTTCGCTTTTTCGGCGTTAGCGATCGACTCGACATTCCAGCCGGTGATTCGCGAACTTGAACAAAACCATCCCTCGGGCACGTACTCCCATTCGGGAACATCTTTCCTCCACAGACGTGCCAGACGGCGCATCCCGGCTACAACGATCGGTGGAAGGATCTGTTTGGAGAGGCTCTTGATTGTCATCATCTGTTTTCGATCACGTGCTGGTATCAATCCAGCGAATGGGAATGCTCCCTGTTCCAATTGATCCCGGCCGCCAGAGGCGCGCGAAGCCTAAGGGACCACTCCAGCGATCCGGTATTCCTTACCGAATCTAGTATAGTGCGTCGCAAGTTTCCTATCAAAAAGCGCCTTCCCATTTTCAGGCTGTGCTTGATGTACAAAGCCCGTAGGGGCACGCGGCCGCGTGCCCCTACCTCCTGCATAGGGTTCGGCAGAAGAACACTTACCTCACAAATAATCCCTGGGTTGAGGTCTTTCCAAGGATCGTCGATCAACTCGCCTGCGGCCATATCAGCTTGCGAAGGCGCTCCCATTCCTCTTCGTTGAAGACACGGAACAGGTAAAGAGACGCCGGATAAAGGACGGCAATGGCGAGAACCGGCCAGATCGACATTAGCCGCCAAGGCTGGCTTCTTTGTCCGAAGAAAGCAAGAACCATGCCGCAGGTCGCCGCGGGAATCAGCAATCGTGAAATCGCCTGAACGAACGGCCGCATCATCGACGTAACGGCCAGATAGGCCAGTGTCCCAGCCAGCTCTGTCGCAACCGTCGTCAGGGCGGCGCCAACTGCTCCGTACGACGGTATGATCAGATAATTGAGAGTAAAGTTGAGCGCCAACATCCCAAGCGATATCAACATCACAACGCGGCTCTCGCCTCGTGCAATGACGAGAGCACTGAGCAGTATGTTGGAGAACAGGAGAATTTGACCCCAGGCTAGAATTGCGAGCAGTACGGCGGACCCCTCGTATCGCGTACCGTAGAGTACCCGCGTGACCTGGTTGCTGTAAAAGGCTAGCAGTAACACCGCCGGAATGACGGCAGCAAGCAGGATCTTCAGCGTTGCCAGGACTAGCTTGGTCAGGGATGATTCATTGCCTTCATGGATCTGCTGACACATCACTGGAAAGATGCTGTTGACGACGGCCAAGGCAACGAGCGGCAGGGATTCAGTGATCCGGTAAGCAGAAGCATAGATTCCGATAGCGGCTTCATTTCTGTAATGTCCGAGAAAGAACACATCGATCCGCAGGTACAGCGTCTCAAAGACAGATGTCAAAAACAGCGGTATACTCTCATACAACATTCGGCGCGCTGCCGTCAGATCGAAGCTGTATATGGGCTTCAGCAGAGAGCGTGAGCAGAGCCATAATATCAGGCTATTGACGGAGCCGAGGAAGACCTCCGTGACTATGAGGGTCTTTAGCGAGCCTCCCGAACGCAGGATCCACTGAAAGGCAGAGAACAAGGTCACCTTTGACGCCAGGTTAATCAGAGCGGGTTGCCAGAGCATCAGGCGGGCGTTGAATATCGCCGTGTAAGTCGCCAGTGGACCTGCCAGAAACGACAGCGACAACAAGGTGATCAGCCACCCCCGCTCACCCTGCCCATACAGTAAGAAAGCGCTCCCAACCGACAGCGCATAGGTTCCGAGGGACACGGGCCAGCGAATAATCAAAGCATTACCCAGCGAAGCGCGGCCACGTTCGTCGTTCTGGCTCAGGCCCCGAATGACGACCGTGGTCAGCCCCAGATCGGTCATCAGCGCGAATGCGCTCACATAGGCAAATACATATGTGTATAGGCCAAAGCGTTCCGAACCCAGAAAACGTGCCATCGACAGCATGATCAGGAAACCCGTAATCTTGTTCGCAACGTTGCTGACCAATAGCGCAGCGGAGTTCTGTGCGATGCGGTGTGCCCGGCTCACAGCCTTATCCCTTCTTGCTGCGGCATAGCCGCAACCAAGACCACTAGCCACCACCAAGATATGAGGGCACCAAGAGTGATCATCGGATACTTTCGAGATACCGTTGAGCGAGCTGCGGCCATTGAAAGTTTCGCAGCACACGCTCCCGGGCCGCATGTCCCAAAGACCTTCTCAGGTTCGTATCGGAAAGGAGCGTAACAAGCTTTGCAGACAATTCCTCCGGATCGTGAGGTTCCACTAGATACCCGGTCTCACCATCAGCAACGGCATCTGCAACACCGCCGGAATTTCCGCCCACGGCAGGCACTTTACAGCAGGCTGCCTCGAGGAAGACTATGCCAAAGCCTTCCACATCTCCGCCGGCAAGCACCTCGCGGCACGGCATTACAAAGACATCAGCGGTTTGATAATAACCCAAGAGCTCTTTCTCGTCGACGCGGCCCGCAAATCTGATGCTGTCCAGAACGCCAAGCGAAGAAGCCAAACGCTCGAGGCGCATGCGGTCCGGGCCGTCCCCGACAATGAGATAAATTGCGAAAGGGTACCTTTCAAGGATTCGCGGCAACGCCTGGAGTACCGTATCGAATCCCTTGCGCTCCACCAATCTCCCGACCGATAGCACTATCGGGGCATCAGGAGCAATTTCATACCGGGTCAGAATGGCAGCGTTCCGTGGCCCGGGCACGAAGCGATCCGGTTCGACCCCGGGATGCATAACGACGACCCGCTTGTCCGGAGCGCCTGCGGACCGGGCTACTGATGCAGTGAATTCGGAGATTGCAATGATCAGTCGGGCGCGGCGCAGTGTCCGTCTCATCAGGAGGCGATACCACGGCGATCGACGAGGCTCCAGAAGATCCATGCCGTAGCAGAGAATGTCCAAAGACAACTCCCGTCCTCCTGCACGGAGGGGCGCGTCTACGGCGTAGGGAGACCAGGAGCTAGCCACGATTCGATCGAACTGAATGTCGGTGACTAGTCCGAGGGTGGCTTTGCGGCAAGCCCGAACTCGCTTCAAATAGCCGGTTTTGGGCAGATCAAATTCACTGACTGGCAGTGATGGAAGCGAGAATCCCGATGCTCCCGGTGTGGCGGCGAGGATGTGCACGACAACGCCATTTGCGGCCAGGCCGCCTGCAAATCCGCGCACCAACTCCGCGATTCCTCCGGTATCTGGCGCATAGCTGCCCGTAACTATGAGGATGTTCATCGCGTAACGGCCTATCGAAACTGGAACATGCGCTCGAACGCTGAGCGTGGCACGAACTACCTTGTTTCTCTACTTGCGTCCGATATGGGAAGCTCCTCCTCGGATGCACAAGACCAACGTGACGCATGGCTAGACCTATCCGGAGAACTCATTTGAATTGTCTGCTTACACTTAACACCTGAATCCACTGAGGATTCGCTAGCGTTGGTCGCTTGTGAACTCATACACACGCGTCGACGGTTTTTGTGACGATTCGAAGCGCAAGACAAACTCGCTGGGATATTTCTGAATCAGGGGTGTCATCAACTGTGCAGCAGTGTCGCGAAAGAGTCGGTTATGGTCCAAAATTATCCAGCGGATCCTGTTTTGGAGCAGCGCTTGCCGGTGGAGGTCCGGATCCGGACTGCTCTCCCAGCGCAGGCCTCTCTGACCATTGACTGCCGCAATCCAGGTTGGGAATCGAGACATCACACGCTGGCTCGGATCTGCGTTTTTTTGGAGCCACGCGGCGGCTTCCAAGAAACCGGCCTCTTCCGAGGGACGAGAGTTTTCCCACGCATGAATAATCCTGATAGTACAACCAAAAAGATTGGCGACCACAAGCATCAGTATCAATTCCTTTCCATGTCGCCCAAACCCTTTAATCAAGAGGTAAATCAATACCGGCATGATCGGAAGCAGAAACCGATCTCCATGAGTCGTCCATGACAAACAAATCGCCATGTAGACGGCCAGATAGACTTCCGATGCGGACACTCGCATGCGAATCTGTCGCGGCTTAAATCCGTTTATCCAAAGATAGGGCGAGAAATGTTTCCAGAGTCCCCAAGCCATCACGCCGAGGATTGCGAGGCCGACGGCCGCTTTGACAAAGAATAAAGGTTCATAGGGAAGAATCCTTGAAAAAAAAGGGAAGAAGAAAAGGTCGGGTAGGGCTTTAGCCACATCCGCAGCCCCATTGTAGGCTATGCGTTTAGCGAACGAAACGATTCCCGGTGTAACTTCCTCGAATTCCGTCTGGTAGGCCGAACCCAAACGAGCCAAACGAATCAGCCATGGGAGACAAACGCTAATGCCCAGAACGCTGGAAACCAAGCACATTTTGGGGCGTCCCCGGATCAACAATGTCACGCACGAAGCCAGGAGTAGACCGATCCCTGCGACACGCAGGTGAAAGGCAATTGACAGCGTGATGAGAAATAATACCCAATCGCCTGGCTTCGGCGGTACGCGCCTCGTTAGTTGCTCCATGCTTCCCAGACAAAAGAATGACGCCGCAAGAAACGGCGCCTCCGTTAGGGTCGCAACTGAGTAAAACTGAAACTGAGCCGACAGCGCACAGGCAACCGCTGCCAGGAAGGCTTCATCCCTGGGGATCCAGCGCCGCAACCAGAACCAGGCTCCCCAAACCGCCAAAATCATACACGTCACGGAGAGAAGCTTGAACGAGAGGTAGTTACTGGGGCCAAACGCCGCGACAAGCGGTCCAAGGAGGAGCGGATATCCGTATGGATACTGGGTTTCAGGTCGATCCCGGATTCCGAAATCGCTAATGTAGCCGGTGCCCCGAATCAGCGACCTGGCAAGCATCACATATCGCGGAGAATCGCCATTGAGATCCAGTTGTCGGTCCACTACCAGTCCGTACAAAACCGAAGCAGCCAGCAGCGTGACTAGCAACCAGCGACTTTTATGATCGACCCTCATGTCAATGTTTTCGGTATTTGAACAAAACGCAATGGCCTAAATTCCGCCAAGGCAGCCAATCTATGTTCGTTCGCTCACAGTCGACGATAGGGAATCGGGATCTCATGTATTCGGATTCCCAGCTTACGGACCCTGGTGCTAAATTCTGGGCGGACTGTTGAAACGACACGGTCCAGTAATCCGCAATATGAAGCAACTCATCGTAAATCGGGACGATCATTGAGATTTTTTTGGAGGAAGGCAACTGCTTTCTCACCTACAAAGGATCGCGAGCTCTCTGCTGCTATTAAAGCCAAGGTTCAGTTCAAGCCACCTCGGAGCAGGCGGTCGAAACTGAATCATCTCGATCGTGGTGCTTTCAGAACTATTGTCGTTTACGATCCTTGAATTCTCCACAAAATAATCCTATAGTCGCACCCACGATAGCGGCAATTATGTCGGATTGCCCTTTCTGTAGCAGGCGCAACACAAACTTACCTTGGAGGCAGATCCATGCTCGAAAAAAATGCTAAGGTTCTGCGCAACATCTTTCTGATTCTGGCTCTCCTGGTCTTTCTTGCCGGAGTTCTTCAGGTCATCCTGTTTGCCTATAACATTTCTCTCGGATTGGGACTCACAAGGAAGTTCGGATTTAGTCCGCACAGCTTCGCCGAGGCGGCGATATTCTTCGTTCTGACTTCCATTGCCTTCGGCATCATCCACTCGAGCGCACCCAAGAGCTGACGCTTTTGAGTATCTCCGTGGATTATCGATAGGAATTTGTTCCAACCGGGGCCGTCAGAGACAGGCGCTCTGGAATGACAATTTGCCATGCGTCACGTCGGTGGGGAGAGAAAGGGCCGCCTGTCTGCGCGTTGATGGGAGCATAGAGAGTCCGGAAGAGAGGGTAGTCCTCAGATCGGAAATGATTCTGCCGAGACGACCGCCGGTCATGACCGCACGCCCGTCTATCCCAGGCTTAAGCTCTTGAAGACGCGCGCGGATGTTGCCTCATCACCTCACGGCCAAGGCGTGGACTTAGGATGGAACAGCTGCCAACTTTCAAGGAGCACAAGCGTAAACCCTGGTTCCCAAATGCCGATAGATAAACCATGACGCGAAATCGGCTAGAGGAGCGAAACCTTTGCGCCGACTTGGTGCAAGTTGGTTGGAAGCTCGAAAATGGAAGCAAGCATACGGAATGGGCGACCCTCGAGGACATTTCTGCCAGCGGTGCCTGCCTCAAGATGGAGGATCCGATCCCTCCCAAAACAATGGTGTCGCTTCATTTTCCTAAAGGCCACTGCGAAGCCTTGGTAAAGTACTGCGTCGCCGACTTCTCGGGCTATCTTCTGGGAGTGGAGTTCGCAAACGGATACCGCTGGTCGCGCACCAAGTTCAAACCTGAGCATCTGATTCAGTTCCACCTGCGCCCTGCTCCGAGAAAAACATAAGCTTGGCAAAGCACGGGAAGTAGCCTCGAATTCCACGAATAACACGAATCAATAACAGCCACGAATTGCACGAATTGCACGAAATTGCAGCCGACAATTCAAGTTTTGTGCAATGCGTGGAATTCGTGGCTGAGTCACTAAGCCCGCGCCTGCCATGACTGCACGAATGTTCTTCAACTTGCGCCGTCACGGCATCTCGAATACAATTGTGCTTGGCCGATTGGCGAACTGAGGTTCTGCCGGTTGGTCGCCTCACCGAGGCGCCGTACCCAAGTGGCTAAGGGAGAGGTCTGCAAAACCTTTATGCAGCGGTTCGAATCCGCTCGGCGCCTCCAGATACCTCCTGCAGTGGCTTCAATCTTCGAATCCTCCGCTGGTAGCTGATAAATTCATCCCAGCCACTGCACAGATCGCGAGGACCGATAAGAGACGCATTACCAGGAGAACAGGCGGAGGGTGGCGATGATGGCGTCGGTTACTTCGGTTGTTGTGCTTTTGCCGCCGAAGTCCGGGGTGCGGACAGGCGTTTTTTCCAAGACATCTTCGACGGCCGCCATCAGCCGATCCCCGAGGTCCGGCCTGCCCAAATGATCGAGCATCAACCGCGCAGACCAGATCTGACCGATGGGGTTGGCTATGCCCTTGCCGGCAATGTCCGGTGCCGAGCCGTGAACCGGCTCGAACATCGAGGGATATTTCCGATCGGGATTGATGTTGGCGGAGGGGGCGATTCCGATGCCTCCAATGATGGCAGCGCCAAGATCTGTCAGTATGTCACCGAAAAGATTGGAGGCAACCACCACGTCGAACTCGTCGGGCTTCAGCACGAAGAACGCGCTCAGCGCGTCGATGTGCACCAGCCGGCGCTGGACCTCGGGGAACTCGCTGGTGCCGATCTGCTCGAAAATCTCGTCCCAAAAGGGCATTGTCCAATTTATGCCGTTCGATTTCGTGGCGCCGCACAGCTTCCGCCGCCGTGCCTTCTCCGCCAGCCTATAAGCGTAGCGAATGATGCGCTCCGTCCCAAGGCGGGTAAAGACCGTGTTCTGGATCGCAATCTCGTGGGCGAAGCCGCTGTGGATGCGCCCTCCGATGCTCGAATATTCGCCTTCGGTGTTTTCACGAACCACGACAAAGTCGATGTCGCCGGGATTCCTCCCCCGGAGCGGACTCGTCACGCCCCTCAGGATTTTCACGGGACGCAGGTTGACGTATTGCTCGAAACCGCGCCGGATCGGCAGCAGGAGTCCCCAGAGCGAGACATGATCCGGAACACCGGGGAACCCCACGGCGCCGAGGAAGATCGTTTCAAAGTCGCGTAGGATGTGCAGGAAGTCCTTGGGTGCCATCGCGCCGTGTTCGAGGTAGTACTGACAACCCCACGGAAACTCCGTCCATGAAAAGCGAATGCCGCCGTCCAATTCCGTCAGCACATCCAGCACACGCCTGGCTTCCCGAACCACTTCGGTTCCAATACCGTCGCCCGGGATGACTGCTACGTGTATGTTCTGCATGATTGCACTCTCCATGGATATGATGCGGAGAACTATTGTCCTTGTTTTTCGTGCAATTCCTGGCCGTTTTTTATTTTTTGATCAGGATGACGCGGGTGACGCGCAGCTCCCGCTGCGGGCCAAAGCGATAGGAGAGGCCCCACGCTCCCAGCCGGTCGTTTCTCTTTACGAGGGGACCGACCTGCGGATTCCACTTCGTGTCGGCATGAAAGAAACCTGCGGAGACTCCGGCTTCCCAACGTCCACGAACCGTCCGAGTAACGTCCCCGGTATCTAGAACCTGGTAGCGGGAAACCGTGCCGTGCATCGGAGCGAAATGTGCCAGAAAAACATTTGCTTTCCAGTTTGCCTTCTCGAAGACCACGAGCACGGCAACCTTCACGCCGCGCTGGCCGTCTTCCTTGCCCAGCACCGCATAGGCAAGCGGGGCAATCATCAGAGACGGCACGGGTTTGAATCCATAGCCACCCCCCATGTTGAATTCATTGCTTCCCGGGACGCCTACATAAAACAGGTCCAAAACAACAGAGTTGTGAGCAGTGTAGGACCAATCTACATAACGGTACTTGGAATCCGCCCCGCGCACTTCCACCGTATTCTGGGCCAGGGCTGGCGCGCCCATGAACCACACCGCCAGGACCAGCCAGAAGTATCTCAAGGAATGTCCCCTATTTCAGGACGCCCTGGATGTCGAGGACCTCACGCACCCTGCGTGGCAGCGAGTCGGCGGAAAAGGGCTTTTGCAGGAACGCAGTGCCCGGTTCGAGAAGGCCCTGGTGAAGAATGGCTTCCTCGGAGTACCCGGAGACGAAGAGTACCTTGATGTTGGGGTATATGGCCAGGATCCGCCGCGCCAACTCCCGGCCCCCCATTACAGGCATTACGACGTCGGTGATAAGCAAGTCGATTTCTGCGAGGTGCTCGCTGCAAATCCGCAGAGCCGAAGGTCCGTCGCGCGCGCAAATAACGCGGTATCCCCTCACGCTCAGGACGCGTTGTGCAAGTTCGATGACGGCTTCATCATCCTCCACAAGCAGAATAGTCTCGGAACCGTTGGCTTCCTTCGGAAACGCGGACTTTCTGATAACATTCTCGGGCAAGCCCTCGACACGCGGCAGATAGAGGGTAAAGGTTGTCCCGACACCTTCCTGGCTGTCTACGGTTATGTATCCCTCACTTTGTTTGACGATGCCGTAAACTGTCGAGAGTCCCAGCCCCGTTCCTCTGCCAAGCTCTTTGGTGGTGTAAAAGGGTTCGAAGAGATGGGAACGGACTTCGATGCTCATGCCGCAGCCGTTATCGGCCAGCGAGAGCATCACATGCTGTCCGGGTTTGGCTCCTGTGTGCTCAAGCACATAGTTGTCGTCCAGATCAACATTCGCTGTTTTGATCGTGAGATGGCCGCCGCGCGGCATGGCATCGCGCGCGTTGACGACCAGGTTCATAATGACCTGCTCGATCTGGCTGGGATCGGCCTTCACACGCCCGAGATCCGGGCACGGGACAATCCGGAGGTCAATGTCCTCCCCCATCAGCCGACGGACCATTTGTTCCATGTCCTGGACGACGGCATTGAGGTCGAGGACTTCCGGTTGGAGCACCTGGCGGCGGCTGAAGGCGAGCAGCTGCCGGGTCAGCTTGGCAGCCCTATTCCCGGCCCGGCGGATCTCTTCGACGAATTTGCGGGACGGGTCACGCTCCTTCAGCCTCAGCGTCAGCAGCTCGGCGTATCCGTTGATGCAGGTGAGAAGGTTATTGAAGTCGTGGGCAATCCCACCTGCCAACCTTCCCACAGCCTCCATTTTCTGGGACTGGCGAAATTGCTCTTCGAGCTTTTTCCTGCTGGTGTCGTCGAAGAGGTAACCCTTGATCTCTATCAAGTTCCCATGCTCATCGAACACACCGCAGGCATTTTCGACCAAATAGATGGGCTTGCCGTCTTTCCGGCGCACCTCGGCTTCCCGGCGGTCCAGCTTCTTTTGCCCGCGGAGGAGTTGAAGGAACACCTCCCGGTCTTGAGGGTTCGGATAGAGCGAGGCCATGTCCGTGCCCATCGCCTCCTCCAGCGAGGCAAATCCGAATATTTGAAGGAAAGTCGGATTGCAGGCGAGCAGCTTCCCTTCAGGAGTCGTAATGTAAACGCCGCTCAGATCTTCTTGGAAGAACTGCCTGTACCTTTCCTCGGAGGCTCGGAGCGCTTCCTCCGCCTGCTTTTGTTCGGTGATATCCTCGTAGGTCCCGAGCACTCCGATGACCTTCCCTTCTCGATCATGCAGCGGAACTTTGTTGGTTCGCAGCCAGAGGATGCTCCCGTCCGGTTTGCTCTGAGGCTCCTCGTAGCTGAGCTTGGGCGTGTCCGTTTCCATCACTTGCCGATCATCTTCCCGGTAGAGTGGCGCGGTTTCCTTCCACGGCAACTCAAAATCGTCCTTGCCGATTATCTCTTCGGGATGGGACAGGCCCGCGTCGTTGGCAAAAGCCTTGTTGCATCTGAGGTAGCGGAAGTTCCGGTCTTTCGAGAACACACGTTGGGGAATATTGTCCAGTATCAGCTGGAGAATTTGCCGGGATTGGTGAATCTCTTCCTCCACCCGCTTGCGTTCGGTGATGTCGGTAGCAACCCCCACGAGAAAAATCGGATTTTGCTTCTCGTCGCGCACGATCGAGGTGGAGAGATAAATTGGAAACTCACTCCCGTTTTTACGCTTGTTCAAAACCTCCCCACGCCAGCCACCGCGCAGCGTCGCGGGAAGGATCTCCCGAACTACCGCAGGGAGGGTTTTTGGCGAACGGACGATGGCAATATTCTGGCCGATCAGTTCGTGATCCTCATAGCCATAGGTCTTCCGAAACGCCTCATTGACGAAGCGTAGATTGTCGGACATGTCAGTGATGCTGACGCACTCGCTGATACTACGGAGGGTGTGAGCCAAGAGGCTAATTTCCTGCTCGGCCCTCTTGTGCTCGGTCATGTCCAGAAGAGAAACAATGACCCTGGAGAATGTCTGCTCGTGTCCGGGAACGACGGACCAGCGTAGGGCGGCATGAATCTTCCTGCCGGAAAGAGTACGATTGATTGCTTCACCCTCGAGAAAACACCTGCCCTCGCTGATGGCAACCAGCTCCTCGCTGAAGGGGCCGAGGGATTCCTCGTCGAACACCGAATCCAGCCCTTTAAGCAGCGCCTCTTTGGTGTCAGCTTCGAAGAGCCGGAGCGCCTCCAGGTTGACGTCAAGTATCTTTACCAATCCTGCGCACTCCGCCACAGCCTCCGGATGCTCTTTGAACCAGGATCTAAAATCCTCGACGCCTTTGTTGCGCAGCCTATCGACGTAGCTCTTGACTGCGGAAAAGTCCTCCTCCCAGATTGCGACGGGAGAGTTCTCAAACAGGCTGTGGTATCGTCTCTCGCCCTGTCGCGACGCATCCTCGGCTGACTCATCCTGCTGGCCGGCGCGCTTCTTCTCCAGCATGCCTAGCCTCCTTTCTTGCCACATAATATAAGGCGCGTTCCTCCAATTACAGCCTTTTCGGCAATCCGGATTTCGGAATAGAGTTGGTTAAGGAGCACCGTGGCCCCCAGTATTTTTGTGCTGATTATTGACAACCAACACGAAGCCGCAGCGCGACTTAGCCGCGACCAAAATGGTATCTTGCTTTTAGGTAAACCCCCAGCTTTGCTGGGGAACTCACATGGCTTGACAGTTACGGGAGTGACAGAAGAAAAGGGTCAATCGGAATTTTAAGGGAGCTGCTCATGTAGCGGTGCTGCGCCGCTGCGCATGAAAATCACCAATGGATATTAAGACGGAGCGATAAGCGCGACCTTGCTGCCCCATAAGCAGGCCTTCAGAGCCGCGACCGAAGGGAGCGGGGTCACACAGCATTAGGGCCAGACTTCTCCCCTATCAAAGTTTTTCTGATGTGCATTTGAAAAGCCATCGAATCATGTCGTGGCAGTCCGCTCGCTACGCTCGCGGCTCTAACATTTATCTAAAGGGCCACAACCATCCAAAATGAGACATCCTCGGGGGATTTTCAGGAGAGTTGCTCATGCACCCGGGGGTGCGCCATTGCGCATGAAAAAACCTTTATTACAGTGGGGGCGGGCTTTAGCCCGCGCCCCTATAGCCCCAAGAAAGAACCGGGCTAATCATTGCTCGTATCTATCTGAGTTGAAGGTGCTCGCGTTCAATGACTGTTTCACCTGATGAAGTCACGCGGACGGGCTGAAGCCCGTCCTCACTGAGAGCATGGTGGAGGCATGAATTGTGGGTGAGAAGTTAGATCCGCTGGATCTGTTGCGATGAAAAGGAGCCACTTCGAGTGGCTCACAATGACCGCTTTGAGCGGTTCACTAATCAAGCCTCCGGCTTTGCCGGATGAGCTAATTGACCTTTTTCGCAGACATCTCCTGGCCCGGAAAGCGGACTAGCATAGAAGTCACTTTGCCGGCGGCATCTTTGACGAATACTATACGCACATTTGCCACCTTCAGGAAAAAGCCGGTTTCTGATTCCGGGAAGATTTCAATCTTCGCCTGATTCGGAGGCGCTGCCAGGAACCGGTTCCCCTCGCGACTGACCTTGACGACGACTCCCGGCGCCATCTCATACTCGCCCACACAGGCGTCAAAAACCGCCGGATCGAGCTTTATGGCTTTTGGCGCGCGAACGAGCGGGCTCTTGGCTCTCAACTCCGCGTCGCTGGCGCTGATGTAGGACTCGTTCACACGCCATTTCTGATCAAAAAACCCGGAGGCCACGCGTATCTTCTCCGTGGAGCCGCCGCCCTCGGAGGTGTTTGAGGCGCGCCCGTCCTGAATGACGAAGTCCCAGGAACCAACCGAGCCGTCACCGGGAAACCAGAAGAACATTCCCTCGGGCGAAGTACCGGCCACGATGGACACATAGCGCCGAGGATTCCACGGGCTGGGGCAGATCATCTGGATAACCGCGTCATTCACCTTGAACGAACGGCCGTCGATTGCGACCTCATCCGCGGAGATCTTCAGGGGAATCTTGCCCGCCAGCTTTCGGGTGATCAAGTTGGCGTCCGGTCCGCCAATGAGAAGCAGAGAATAAAGCGCTGCATTGGAATCCGAAATTTCCGTGTCCTTGAAAACCCTCGGCGAAAAGTGCTGCCAATCCTGCCAGTTGGCAACAACCTGTTCCGCTTTGTCCTGGCAGATATGCCGCATCGCGGGATCATTCGACACGGTGCCGACCACAACCGCAAAGGGATTGGTGCGGACCTCCGAGATAGGCCCCGCGAGTTGTGGGGTTTTTTGGAGCGGTGAACGGCTATAACCCTCGGCGTACAGGTTCACGCGGCCTTCAGTCAAGATCAGGGTGCGAGCCGGCGCACCGTTCCAGATCACCTTCAGCGGCTTTCCTGGATCAACCAGCGGCTTGCCGGGCGACAGGGTTATATCGACAACATTTTCGGTGTCCAGGTGCACGACATTCGGAGCCACGACTTCGGCATCCACCAGCATGAAGGCGAAAAGATTGGCGTCCTGCTCGGCCCTAACCCAATATGCAGAAGCAGAGGGCAACTCCGCTGAACGGATGCGCACGTGACTGGGACTCGGGTTGCGCCTGTGCAGCAGGAACCAATCGATAATGTCATTTTGCGCCTTGAGATCTTCGTGGATCCGGCCGGGATGCTCGCGATAGCGCACGTCGTAGCCCCAGCGCTGAAGCATGCGGACCACGTAGCGGGATCCCTCGACATTCACAGCCTGGTCCGCGTCCCCGTGATTGATGAAGACAGGAAGATTGAGCAGCGACTCGGCCTGGGCGTAGAAGCTGGACTTCTCCTGTAGGAATCGATCCCGAGGAGAGAGCTTGGCAAGTTCTTCCTCCTTCATATTTACGTGATAATCGCCACCTCCATAAACGGGGGCGATGGCGGCAAACAACTCCGGATGGCGGGTCGCGAAGTACCATACCCCATAGCCGCCCATGGAATCGCCCGTCAGGTAGACACGATCATCGTCCACGCTGAAGCGCTCTTTGGCCATCTGGATGCAGCGCAGTATGTCCTTTTCCCCGAGACCCATGTAGGTAGTGTTGCCCCGGCCGTGCGGCTCGAGCAGGATGACCTTCAGGTCGTCGCCGTATCTCGTATAAAACGAGGTATGGCGCCTGTCCACGGACCACCAGCCAATGTACCGCGGGTTGGCCGGGTTGTAGCCGTGCAACTGCAGCACCAGGGGCCATTTCTTGGCGGGGTCGTAACCGCTTGGCAAGTAGGCTCGGCAGAACTGCGGTGAGTCGTCGATCTCGTCGCGGTACGCCAGCCGAACGAAACCGTAAGGCCGATTGCGGGCCGGTCGGCCGCTTTCCTCGAGCTTGAGCTCTTCAAATTCCATGAGCGGAGAGTGGATGGCCCACCAGGGATTTCCCTTTACGCCTTCAACCTTGCCACCGAGGCGGTTCAGGACCATCTCCGCAAGCATCTTCAGGGTGAATCCATTCGGCTTGGATGAATCGGCGCGCGAGGCTGCCGCAAGCAGTTCGTTTGCCGCTGCGAGTGAGTCCCCTTTGTACCACGCCAGGTGCGTTGCCCAAGGCTCGCCCGCGAAAGTGCGGGTTGTGCAGCGAACCTCATAAGCGCCATCGGGCCAGCGGCCGGGATCGAAGGAAATGCGCGCGCCTCTGGAGGCCGTTTTCTCCGCAACTATTCTCCCGCCGGCCGCTACGACCTCCACCCTCACCTCTGCGGCATCCGTCAAGGCCGCAGAGGTGTCCGTTTGGACGATGAGCATGGCGGATCCGGGCTCGGCGGCGACAATTCTCGGACCGATCTCAGGCCGTCTCACCAGCGCGGCCCCTGCTTCCAGAACTCTCAGGCAAAACGTCCATGGCCCCCAGCTTTGTTCGACTTTGACGAGGAGCGCGTTCTCGCCGGCGCTCATCTGGACTTCGATCTGGTCCTCGTCAGGAGTGAGCGGGCGCGCCTCCCGTTTCTCGTGGACCAGCTTGCCGTTGAGCCAGATGCGGATTCCCTCGTCGCTGCCAACCGATAGAACTGCCTTGCCGGCCGCAGCACGCTGAATGGTGGTATAAGCATAAGCAACAACATTCTCCTTCAGACTGCCGGGAAAGGGACCGCTGAAGTCGACAACGTCGCCGAACGAAGTGTGCGTCTGCCATTTCACGGTGCTGCCGTCCTGCCGCTTGTGGGCCATGTTTGACTTAGCCCGACTTTCCTAGTTACGCGCGAGGCTATCGATTTCATGCTGACTTGGCAAGGAGATGCTCACTGAGCCGCGTATTATACAACCGCCGGTGCCAAGGAACGCAGCTCTAGCGCATTGAAGATT